>ERZ808240.1924-NODE-1924-length-24196-cov-15.310219_pt1 | contig 24196 bp, 19 predicted proteins | sample MGYA00521084_ERZ808240 | MGnify/ENA primary metagenome ERZ808240 (study PRJEB31516, sample SAMN03275571) | gut metagenome | biome: mammalia-associated habitat; material: feces | host: Papio cynocephalus | place: Kenya | collected 2012-08-06 ... | reverse complement strand
GAGGAAATAATAATGAGAATTATATAGCTTATGATAATACAGAATTTGCGAGTGATTTAGCAACTGATATCTATAAAGATGCAACATTATATGCTTCGTGGAGTGCTAATAAAATAAAACTTACCTTGAATGCAAATGGAGGTAGTGGTGGAACTTCTGCAGTATGGTATTATTATGGGACAAGTACATTTTATAGTGATGAAGCTTGTACTAATAAAATAACAGCAATTAGCAAACCAACTAGGACAGGATATACATTTAAAGGATATCGTGGGGATGGTACCTCTGGAGGAAATAATAATGAGAATTATATAGCTTATGATAATACAGAATTTGCGAGTGATTTAGCAACTGATATCTATAAAAATGCGACATTGTATGCAAATTGGACTATTAATTATTATAATTTGACTATTAGAAGTTATGAATCTGTTGACACTGGATATTATAAAATAAATGGGGCATCTAGTTATACATCATTTTCGGCATTTGGTAATACAATAACATTGAGTGTTAAATATGGTTCTACTTATTATTATTATGCCACTCCAGTTAGTGATACTGTTTATATGGCAAAATGTTCTCAATCTAGTCCGTGTAGTGGTACTATGGGTGCAAGTGATGTAACTGTAGATTTATCGGGTAAATTAAAATCTACTAATACTTTAACAGTATCTGCTAGGTCATTAAAATATACTGGTTCGGCACAGTCTTTAGTTACTGCATCTTCAGCGCAGGGGACCGTATATTATGCAGTAGGGACTCAACTTACGAGTAGTAATTATTCTTCGAGCGGTAGTACGACTATTCCTACAAGAACTAATGCTGGAAGCTATACAGTTTATTATTATACACCGGGTAATACTTATTATTTATATAAAAGTGGAAGTGTAAAAGTAACAATAAATGGAATATATCCGACTACTAATTTAACTATTTCTGCAAATACTTCTTCATCATACTATACAATTAATTCAAGTAGTGCTTCTTATAGATGTACTTCTGCTGGATGTTCTTCTTGTTCTGGCAACAGTTGTTATTCTTTTTCTGATTCTGATTGGGTAACTTCTACTAATTTTAGTTGGACAACTAGTAATGCAAGTTCAGTTAAGTTTGCATGGAATTCTGCGGGTAATTATACTAGTTTTAATTCGACAATAAGTAGTTATGAAACAAAAGGTACTTCTGATAGTAGAGCTATTAATTCTGGCGGATTAAGGTTAATCCAAATAACAACTTATGGAACTGCTGCAAGTGGTGGAAATAGTAATACTATTAATGTTTATTTTGCGTGGGGCAATAGTGGTTGGTATAATGATTCAAGCGGTTACTATTATTATGGTAAAAGTGGAGTAACTTTAAAAGGAAGTACTGCAAGTGGTGGCGTATCAGCGTATAAACTTTCTATGAGTGGTAGTGATTATAATTGGTGGTCATTTGATACTTCTGGGAAGTTGATTTATGGCTATCAAAATAGTGATATATATTTGTTTTGGGCTGCTCCTAATACGTCAACATATGATTATTCTACTACTTCTGCAAGTACTATGTGGGGTATATATTATAGTAGAGCTTCTATAAAAGCACAATATGGTACTTCTTATGATAGAATGGGAATGATTCAAAGTTCTTCTACTTCTACGAGCCCTAAAGTATATTATATATCTGGTAGTAATACTGGTTCTAGTAATTATATTGCATGTAGATATTGGAAAACGAGTGGTAGTGAAAATACTACTTGTCCTTAGGAGTGTGATTATGAAAAAAAATATGTATATTTTGTTAAATGTAATTATGGTATTTATAATTATAATATTAATTATAGTTTTGGGTAGTTGTATTAAGGAAAAAAATAGTATTAAGGTTAAGCTAAATTATATTCCTGCATTTGAAAAGAATTTATCTAACATTCAAGAAAAAAATAATTTTATTTTTGAAGATAAAACTATATTTTATATAGATGGAGTTGGTACGACGTTTGTTGGAAATATTACTAATAATGAACATAGTTTTTATTTGAAAGGTGCTAATATTAAATTATATGATAATGATAATAATTTATTGACATCTTTGTATTGTAATATTGATTATAATCTTGAAAAGGGGCAATCTGCCAGTTGTACTGTTAATACTTCTAAGAATATATTTGATGATTTTAGCTATGCTAAATATACTGTTTATGAACAATAATGGGAGTTAGTTATGAAGAAAAAAGTTTTGATATTCGAAGTTGGAATTATTGTTATTTTAGTTGGATTGGTTTGCTGTTATAGAGTTAGTATTACTAGTGAAATATTTAAGGAAAAGTTTGAAAATTATAATCATTATATTGATAAATATCAAATTAATAATCGCGAATTTGTTATATATGAGGTAGTTGGTATTTATGATCCAAATAATAATTCAAGCTATTATAAAATAAGTATTTTGAATAATACTGATAATGTAAAAAATGTAAAAAAAATTAAAATTACTTTCATTAATAAAACTACAAAAGAAAAAAAGGTTTTAGAATATCCTTTTGAAACTGAAATATCTCCTAATAGATATATTAATTATACTTATGAGTATACTGGGGATTTACATGAAAAAAAATATTATAAAGTAAAGTATGAACTTTCATAATTAATATAAAACTTAAAATTAGTAATGTGTTATAAATGTTGAAATCAAGAGATTACTAAGATTAGTCCCTTGATTTTTCTTGTGTAATTATGCTATAATTTACTTATATATGATAGAGGTAGAAGTGAGGTGAAATAATGAGAAGAAAATTGCAGAAAAAGAGTAATAAAAAAATGCAAATTTTGTCTATTTTAGGCGTTCTTGTTATTATTTCAATTACTTTTATTACTATTGGTTTTAGTTTAGGTTTATTTACTACTAATTCTGATGGTACTATAAATTCATCTGGTAATCTTAGTGGGGTAATTGACAATAAAGTTATTGTTGATCAGGAAGAAGAGGATTGGTATTATTATCAAAGTCTTAATTATACTGAGAGTTCTGATGGTACTATTCCAACTGGTGATAATCAAGATATATATAATAGTGATAATTTAGTTAAGGTTCATATTACTTATAGTGGTACTTCAATAAGTGATAGTTCTTTGATAGGGTATGTTAGTTTAACTGAAAGACAGAATGTATATGAATATTATAAAGTATATCCTATTAAGGATGGTTATGTAACTATTGATTTAATAGAAAATCCTTTTACTGATAGGCCTACTGATAAGGCATTTAATGGTTGGGTTACTGATTATAAGAATGCTACAATAAGTTATGATGATACTTATTATGAAAGGTATGTAAAAATTGCTGTAAGTGATAATAGTGATATAGATATTACAATGCATGCTAGTTGGATAGATGCTACTGTTGGTAATATTACTTCTACTTCTAATCAATGGTCTTCTGTTTTTAGTAATTTAAATAATAAAGGAATGATTCAGGTTGGTGGTACTGTTGCAGTTTACGAAGATGTTACAGGCCTTTATACTCAGGCAACTATTACTTCATCTGGTGGTGGTTGGGGGAATAGAACTTATTATCCAGATGGTGCTTATGATCAATATGGTAATGATATTTCTGGACAACAATGTAGAGGTAGTGGTGGGCCTTGGGGGTCTGCAACTTGTACTTATTATGTGAAAGTTACTGAAAATAACTATGATCCAAGTACAACTTATTATAAGTTATCTGATAGTGGTTGGAATAGTCAAATGCAGGTTTATACTCCACAAATTACTGGATATGAAACATTACCTGGAGTTGAGGTAGGAAGTAGTGTTAGTGGATATTATAGAAAAGTTAATGTTAGTGGTTATTCTTCTTATAGTGGTTATTATAGTGATACTGGATTTTATCAGGAAAGTGGTACTTGTAATGATTGGAATGGTTGCGAATTTTATGAGTTAATTCAGTATTATGATAAAAATGGTAATGAAGAATTGGCATTAGATGATGTAGAATATTATTATTTGGCTACTAGAGATACTAATATTATTGTTATGAAGTCTAATACTAGTACTGTTCCTAGTAGTAGTTTAACTAAACCTTATACATTGACTAGTGTATATAATGGTACTGATTATAGAAATAATGTTACTTGGACTGTTTCTAATAGTGCTGTTTATGCATATGGTGATGTTAATATAGAGAATATTAAAATAAATTCTTCTAGTTATTCATCTAATACTACTCCTGGAACTGGTACTAATACTTCAAGATATTTTTATGGTAATTATCATAATGTTAGATTTGGTAGGGGTATAGTACAGAGTAATAGTTATAGAAATTTTGATGTTATATTAGGTGGCGATAATGGTACTAGTAATATTAATAGTAGTAATATAAAAAAATATAAACTTATAGTTGAGAGTGGTTTTTATAATTCTATTTCTTTGTCTAATGGTTCATATAATAGTGGAACTAATAAATATCTTGCTTCTAAAGGAATATATGGTAATGATTATGATAAAGTTACTAATGTAAATAGTAATTTGGATGTATATTTTTGTGCTGCTTCTAGTTGGGGTGGTGGTAATTATTATTCATCTAATACTACAACTAGTTTAATTTTTGATTTTGTGGTTAAAAGTGGTAAATTTGGTACTGGTAAGAATGATTATGCTTCTGGAATTTATTCTGGTGGTAGAGGTTGGGGTAATCATTATGCTCCTAAAAAAATTAGGGTTGAAGGTGGTTGGATTTACAATTTAATTGGTGGTCCTACTTCTGCTAATAATAGAACTAATTTGAATGATATATATATTTATATAACTGGTGGTGAGGTTGATAGTATTGTAGGCGGTGCTGGACTTACTGCTACTTATGGTAATAGAATTATTTCTGTTACTGGTGGTACTATTAACTATAATGTATTTGGTGGTTCTAATGGATATGAAGGTAGTAGTGGTGATGGTACTTTAAATGGTAGTTCATTTATCTATATTGGAGGAACGGCTTCAATTGGTAGTGATGATAATGTTAGTTCAAATAGTACTATATGGGGTGCTGAAGCTGGTAGTGTTTTTGGAATTGGTAATGGTAAGAGTGGTACTGATTCTATTGGTTCAAATGATAATTCCAATATTGTGATAGATGGCAAGGCTGTTGTTAAGAGAAATGTATATGGTGGTGGAAATTATGGTGCTACTGGTATAAGTAGTAGTTCATCATCAAATAGTACTAATATTAAGATTAAAGGTGGTACTATAAATGGTTCTGTGTATGGTGGTGGAAATAATAATGGTTCTGGTTCTAGTTCAAAAATTTCAAGTATTTCTATTGAAATGACTGATGGAACTATTGATGGTTCTATTTATGGTGGCGCTAATAAATTAGGAGTTGTTTATGGTGAAGTAAATTTAAGTGTAACTGGTGGTACTGTAAATGGTTCTGTATATGGGGGAGGAGAAGGAGGATATCAATCCTCAACAAATTCTGGTACTTTTGTTACTAGAAATATCAATGTTACAATTGGTAAAGAAAATTCTTCTGATGCTAGTCCAGTTATTAAAACTTCTGTATATGGTGGTAGTGCTTTTGGTACTGTAAATGGTAATACTAGAGGTACTAGCGTTTCTGATTATGAGACAAATGTTAATGTATATTCTGGTACAATAAATAATGTTTTTGGTGGTGGAGAAGGTAGTAGTATTTATACTCCTTATGTACTTGGTAATATAGAGATTAATATATATGGTGGTACTATTAATAATGTATATGGTGGTAATGACTTAAAAGGGGTTCCTAATGGTAGTGTTATAGTTAATGTTCGTGGTGGAGAGATTGATAATGCATATGCTGGTGGTAATCAAACTAGTGTTGAAAGTCCTTATATTAACTTGCTTGGAGGAACTGTTAATAATGCTTTTGGAGGGGGAAATAATGCTGGTGTAACCACTAGTAATGTACTTCTTGATGGAGGAAAATGTGTAAATATTTTTGGTGGTTCTAATAATAGTGGAGATGTTGATTTAAGTAATGTTTCTTTGAAAAGTGGAAGTGCTACAACTGTATATGGTGGTAATAACTTAGGTGGTGTTACTACTAAGACAAATGTAGTTGTTGATGGCGGTGATATTAATACTGTATATGGTGGTGGAGAAAAAACTTCTGTTGGAGAGGATACAAATATAGTTCTTAATAATAAGGTTAATAATTTATTTGGTGGTTCAAATACTAGTGGCGATATTCCTGTTAGTTATATTAATGTTAATGATGGAATTGCTACCAATATATATGGTGGTAATAATGCTGGTGGTAGTACAAAAACTTCAAATATTACTATTACTGGTGGATATATTGATAATGTTTATGGTGGTGGGTTGAAGGCTAGTAGTACTACTTCTAACATAAATTTGGTATATGGTGTTATTACTAATATGTATGGTGGTGGTAGTGAAGCAGGAGTTGATGATACTCATATTAATCTTAATAAAGGTAATATTGTTAATTTATTTGGTGGTTCAAATACTAGTGGAGATGTTACTAATAGTTATATAAAGAATACTACTAGTGCTATTAATAATAGTAATTTAACTTCTTCTTCTAGTTTTACTAGTAGTACTATTAATAATAGCGGAGTTACTGATAAGTTATCATCCGAGACTATTTCTGTAAGTATTGTAAATAATACGGGAAGAGATATTTTAAATTGGGATTATTATTTGATTGCTAATTCTATATTATTTGATTCTAACTGGTCTGGTACTAAAGTATGGCAAGATGGTAATTATATACATGCTAATCAGGTTAATCAGTGGTATGGTACTAATACTATTAGTAATGGTAATACTCATACTTTTAGTTTTAATGTTCATTCTAAAGTTAGTTATGATAAATTTAAAATATTAGGGTATATAATTATTGGTTATGATAGTGATGGAAATGAATATAAAACAGTTGGTTTTGATGATATATATGTAACTAATTTGTTTGGTGGTAATAACTTAGGTGGTAGTACAAAAACTTCAAATATTAATCTTACTGCTGGTGAATTTGATGTTATTTATGGAGGTGGTAAGAAAGCTGATACTTATTTAACTAATGTTAATATTAGTGATAAGGTTATAGTTGATACTTCTCTTTATGGTGGAGGAGATGAGGCCTTAGTTAATACTAATACTAATGTTTCTATAAATAGCGCTAAGGTATTAGGAGATGTATATGGTGGTGGTAGACAAGGCGAAGTTGTTACTGATACTAATGTTTCTATAGATAGTGCTACAATAGGGGGAAGCGTTTATGCTGGCGGAGATGCTGGTAAAGTAAGTGGTAATACTATTTTGAGAGTTGATACTAGTAATATTGGTATTGCTATTTATGGTGGTGGAAATCAGGCAACTGTACTTGGTAATGCTACTGTTTCAAGTAATCATAATGAAATTAATAATATATTTGGTGGTGGAAATTATGGTGCTATAGGTGGTAATACTTCTGTTAGTATTGTTGGAGGTGTTATTTCTGATAGTATATATGCTGGTGGTAACGGTACAACAGCTTCTGTTATAGGTAATACTTTACTTAATATTTCTGATAATGTTAATGTTGGAAAGCATGTATTTGGTGGTGGTAATGCTGCTACTGTTGGATGTGATTCTGATATTGTTACTAACGATAATGTTACTTTAACTTGTGATAAATCTGATTCTGCAACTGGTGAGGTTAATATAGCATCTGCTACTATAGGTGGTAATGTTTATGGTGGTGCTAATACTTCTAGGTTGTTTGGGGTGGTTAATTTAAATATAGGTAATGATGTTATAGATAGTAAGTATAAATTAGTTAGTGGAGATATTAATATTTCTGGCACTGTATTTGGCGGTGGCGAAGCTAATGCTAGTGGTAGTGAGGAATATGATTTTAGTTATATTTCAGTTACTAAGGGTATTAATATTTATATAGATGCTAATGGATATGATAACTTTAATATTTCTGGTTCTATATTTGGTAGTGGTAATGCTTCTTCTTCTGGTGGATATAGTTATATTACAATTAGTAATTATGGAAGTTTTGATGATTATAAAAATAATATTTCTATTCAAAGAGCAGATATTGTTACTTTAGATAATTCAGCAATATTTTTATCAGGCGCTAAGGATAGAACTAATAAATTTGATAATGAATTGTTTACTATAAGTAGAGTTGATAGATTAAAGTTAAAAAATGGTTCTACATTGTTTTTGGATAGAGGTGCTAACTTACTTAAGAGGTTTTCTTCTTTGGTTGATATTGATGGAGAAGAAGTATTAGCAAATGTTAGCATTGATTCTGATAGTAAAAAAGTAGAAAAAAATGTTGATAATAGAGTATATATGCATGAAGGGAAGAATTTGAATATTTCTGATAGTGAGACTTTATCTAGTTATGGTGAAGTTGATGGCATGACTTTCTTTGGAATGTTTACTAGGGATAGAACTGGTAAGATATCAACTGCTTTGTATTCTTCTAAGTATGAATCTTTAGATAAGGTATCTTCTAGTGAGTTATATTATTTTTCTAGTGGTAGTTATGTTGTTGGGTTGCATAAAACAGATCATGATTATTATAAAGATGGTTTTTATTCTAACTATCCTAGTGAAAGTGGAGATTCGATATATTCAGATTATATTATTCCTACGCCACCTTCTGCTAGTTATTATCGTTGGGTAATTGGTGAGGATATTAATTCTATTGAGGTAAAACTTATTGCTTCTAAATTTTCTACTTTGGGTACTTATGAGTTACAGCTTTTAGATTATTATACTCCTAATACTGAGATAGATGTTTTGGGTGTTAATTTTGATGATCTTAGTAGTGATGTATCTTTACTTAATTCAGATGATATTCCTAGAGTTGCTAAGAGTGTTGATGACGCTAACAAAAACTTTGGTTTGGGTATGAAGTCTGGTAATAATGGATGGATTACTGTTGGTAATACTGAGTTTTTAACTGATAGTAATAAGGTTGCTGGTACTGATACTTATTATAAAGATAATTCAACTGATATACCTAGTTTTGTATTTTATTTATATCATTCTAAAAACTTGACTGATACTAAGGATTTAGGAAGTGTTACAATATCTTTGATGGTTGTTACTCCTATAGATGAATTATCTAATAAGGTAGAGAGAATTAATATAGTTGTTAAGTTATCGACTGCTTTATATGATGGTGATAACTATGAGGCTACAATCAATGTTGGTAGTCAGTATAAGATGTTTGCTAATTCAAATGTTAATATTACTAATGATGGTACTTTTAGTGCATATTATTCTTTGTTTTCTAATTCCGATAGTACTATTTATAAGGATGGTTATTATAGAGCCTTGACTTCTTCTTATGTACTTCCTATTGATACTAAAATTACTATGATTGATTTTGCGAGTGGTGATAGTCCTGAATATTATTATTATGTTGTTAATTCGACTGATTATAATGATGCGTTAAATGAATATAATAGGGAAGGTGAAGTTTCGTATAAGTTATCTAAGTTTGTTAAGATGGGTAGTACTAGTAGTGGTAATAATTATAGTGATGAAGTGAAAAATTCTATATATTATGATAGTGAAGCTAAGAATGCTAGTGAAGAATTTATTTTCATAGTAGATTTTAGTGAGAGTAATATTGATACTGATGAACTGTCAAAGTCATTTTTGTTGGAACTTAGAAATTCTAATGATAATGCTGTTATTCCAGTACTTGGTATAGCACAAGAGAAAATGGTATTTAACTTATATGAAAATAAGGATGCTAAGGTTAATGTTAGTGGTAAATTATCATCAGGCTCTATATATTTAGGTGGTAATGTTACTTTAACTGCTACTACTGATTTCGAGCAAGATAAAACTAATAATTCTTCTGTTATTTATGATACTAAATATCTTGATCAAAAAATGGGTATTAAATTATCTGTATATGATGAAGATGATAATTTAGTTAATGGGGCAAGTTTATTTGGTGTATCATTTACTTATAATGGTTCTACTTATTATCCTAGAGTTGATGGTACTGTTAGATTTAATATTGCTCCTAGGGTAACTAATGTTGCTGCTAAGATAAAAATTAATACTAAGAATAGTACTTTAGCTAGCGGTAATTATAAAATTTTAATTGAATCTTTTGGTTCTTCTGATGGTATTTATTATGGGCTTGAGGCTTCTAGTTCTACTTCAGTTAATTTAAAAGTTATTAATAATATTTTTGGAATGAGTGCTACAATGAGTGAAAAAAGTGCTATAATTGATGCTAAGACTGGTAATAATCTTAGTGGTACTAATAAGGTTGATTTTACTTTAAATTATGATTCTGGGTTGGAAAATCCTAATATTCATATTTCTTTGTATAGAAGAAAATATGATAATGTATATGATATGGATTATGATTTAGTTGATTTAGCAGATTATCTTACTAGTAATGGATTTTCTAGTAGTAATGTTTCAAAGGAATATATATGTGTTTCTAATCCAGATGAGGTTAATAATGTTAGTATTAGATTTAAGGAGAATTTACCAACTGGTACTTATAAAGTAGTATTTAGTTTATATGATGGTAATTCTTATATTGGTAATATATATAAATATATAATTATTGAATAAGTAAAAAAGAGGTGGAATTATGGATAATATTGATTTTAAGGAGTTATCTTCTTTAGAATTATTAGAACTTTATAAAAAGATTAATTCTTTTATAGATTATTTAGATAAGGAAATTAAAGATAATTTAGATGGAGATGATATTAATGCTTAATGATTTTGATAATAAGATTTCTTCTATAAAGGAGGTATTATCCAATTTACCTAAAAATAATATTAAAAATAAGAAAAAATACTTAGATACTGTTAAGTTAAATAAAGATGAGTATTTGGGATATAAGGATTTAATATATAAAGAATTAGTTAATAGGTATAATAGTATTTTAAATGTGAAAAAGAACAATAATATAGATAGATATAAAAATGATATTGATAATATGCTTGAAAATATTTGTTATGCTAATCCGTATTATACTTCTTATGAACTATCTGGTTTAGATAGAATATTGTTTGATTTAAGTCATTTTTATAAGGGAAATCTTGATAGAGTTCATAAGGATATTGATAGTGCTATTAAATGTTTTGTTTCCGCTAATATTAAATTAGGAACTAAAGATTTTTGTTTTAGTAGATATACAAGTGAATATATGGATTATTTTATAAAATGTTATAATAATGGTAATGTTGATGTTTTAAAAGAGAAGTTTTCTAGTATTTATTGGAAATGTCCTGATATTATTTTTTATATTGAAGTTAATTTTAAGTATTTATATTGGAAGAATAAAAAGAAATTTGATAATTATTACAATATGAGGAAGAAAGAAATTTTTAGTAAGTATAATAATAATTGTTTAGAATATTTAAATCACTATTATGGTATAAAAAAGAGTTATGATAAAGAAATTTTTGAGGATAAGTATTTGCTTATTGATAGTTTTATTAATAATATAAATAATGTTTCTGATTATAATGATTTAAAGAATAGTAAAAATTTAGAGGATTTAGTATCTAATTATAATAGTGATATAGAGGTTAATTATTCTAATATATTTAGTTTATATTATTCTTTAATTGAATATAAGGGAATAATGGAAGTTTCTAATATTATAGATAAAGTTAAAGAATTGTATAATAATAAAAATCAGTATAAGAATGTTTTAAAAACAAAATATAAAGATATTTCGAAGTTAGAGGGAAAATTATTTTCTTTAAATAAAAAGGTTAATAGTAAGTGTTTATTTAAGAAAAAGACTGATAGTTATATAGAAAATATGGATATTTCTATTGATAATACTATTATGGAGATAAAGAAATTATATGATAATTTAGATTTTGATAGATTTTATGATAGGGTTAGTATGCTTGAAGATAATGCTAGTTATTATGATATATTGTTATTGGTTAGATCTAATTATATATTTTTGAGAAGTATTTATAAGGAAGAAAATGATGATGTTACTAATGAATATATAAATGATATGATATTAAAGTTAGATGAATTATTATTAAGTCCTTATAATACAATTATTGATAATATTTTTATAAATAATAATAAAGATATTGGACTTATTATAAGTGATAGGTATAAACTTATGAATTTTAATATTAATTCTGATATGTTGGATATTAATAATATTGATTCTATTATTAATACTTGTAAGAAAATTCTTGTTTATAAGAGTATTAAAGATAATAATATTAATATAGAGGATATGTCTTTTATTTGTGAGGCTAAAAATATTATTGATTGTTAAATTTATATTTATAAGGATATTTTGTTTGTTTAGTTATGTATTGTAATTGTTTATTAGTTAATTAGAAAGTTAAATTATTGCATATGGATTTATTATATGTTATACTTTTTTTAGAAGGTGATAGGTATGAAGAAGTTTTTTAAGATTTTATCTAGGGTATTATTAATTCCTTATATATTTATAGTAGTGGTTGTTACTGCTTGTTTATTATGTTACAATCAATTTCATGTAACTGAGTTTGGAGATTATAGTCTTATTATAATCGATGATAAGTCTTTGGAACCAACTTTTAAAAAGGGAGATTTAGTAGTTGTAAAGAGAGAAGATCCATCTGAGATAAAGATTGGAGAAGGGGTATTTTTTTATGATACTTATGAGCAACAAGTTAGTATTAATTTAGGTAATGTTGTTGGTAAGAAAAAAGTTACTAATAGTGAATATACATTTTCAATGGATGGTGAATATGAATTTTCTTCTCAATATGTAATTGGTAAAGTTGATAATAGTAAGATTTATAATGGTCTTGGTAGTGTTTTATCTGTTTTAGAGTCTAGATGGGTATTTTTATTAGTTATTATTTTACCTGTATTATTGATATTTGTTTATGAGATATATGCTTTTGTGATTGAAGTTAAGCATTCTTTAAAGAAGTAATTTGGGTATGTTATGAAGAAAATAAGGGTATTATTTATTGTTAATGTTTTATTTTTGATATTATTTTGTTTTGAACTTGTTAATACATATTCTGTATTTGAGAGTAAGGCTTCAGGTGAGGTTACTAGTAAGCTTGCTACATGGAAAGTTTTGATTAATGGTATTGATATTGTAGAATCTAATACTTTTACTTTAGATGAGATTAATTTTGATACTTCTAATAGAGTTGTTAGTGGTAAGGCTGCTCCTGGTATTGCAGGTAGTTTTGATATAGTTATTGTTGCAGATGATACTGAAGTTGCTTTTAGATATGATATAACTTTTGACTTTTCTGCTTTAGATAATAAAGAATTTTCTGTTGTTTCAATTGAAGATGTAAATGGAGGCAATCTTATTAGGACTGATGAGTTTGTTTACAGTGGTGTGTATTCGTTAGATGATATTAAAAATGGCTATATTAGTGATATAAAGGTTAGTTTGTTATGGAATAATAATGAGGATAACAATGATAAAGATTATGAACTTGGTAGTAAATTTAATAATAAGTTAAATATTCCAGTTAGTGTACATGTTATTCAGTACCAAGGCGATGGTTTGGAGGAATATGTAGAGAATTAAAAAGTGGTGAAATTATGGCTAAAAAGGTATTAGATAAATTTTTTCAGATTATTTTAAATATATTACTTGTGCTAGTGTTTTTGGTACTTGGTTTTGCTATGTATAGTTATGTAATGTTAAATATGGTTCACAAGGACTATGTTAACATTTTTGGCTATACTTTTTTTGAGGTTGGTAGTGGAAGTATGGGAGATGCAATTCATATATCTGATATGGTTGTTGTTAAAATTAATTCATCTTATGATGTTGGTGATGTTATTACTTATTATAATGATGGTGATTTTATAACTCATAGGGTTGTTTCGATAGATGATGATAAAATTATTTGTAGAGGTGACGCTAATACTAGTAATGATAATCCTATTAATAATAGTGCTGTTTTAGGTAGGGTTGTGTATGTATTTAAAAATGTTGGAATATGGAAAAAGATATTTATGACTCCTAAGGTATTTATTTCTATGGTTATAACTTTATTTCTTTTTAGTTTTACTTTTTCTTATAATAAAAAGATACCACGAAAGAGAAAAAATAAGGATACTGTAGATTATAGTGATACTTATTCTCATATTACTGATCCTGAGATTCCTTTTAAGAAAGGGGATAGGGATAAAGATGTTTAATAAGCGAAGATTTTTTTTAATAAGTAAATTAAATATTGTATTTATAATATTTGTGGTAATATTGTATTTTTGTCCTGTTACATTATCTAAATATGAGTCTAATTCTAATGGTTCTGCAGTTAGTAGTATTGCTTATTATGTTGTTGGTACTGATTATCAAACTGACGCTATTAATTTAATGGGAATGATTCCTAGAGATGAGGATTATGTTTATAATTTTACTGTTTCTAATTTTGATAGTGATGGTAATTTGGCTGAAACTGATTTGTCTTATGATTTATTTGTTGTTACTACTACTAATTTGCCTTTAGAATATGAGTTATATATCAGTAATGATGGTGGTAATACTTATAGTAATGCTGTTACATTAGATGAGATAAAGAAGGATGATTCTGATACTTATTTTAGGTATTTATATACTGATAAGGTTAGTATTAGTCATACGGAAAAGGTAACTTACAATTATACTTTAAAGATTAAATTTGCTAAGAGTTATAACAATTATATTTATCAAGATATTGTTGAAGGGGTACGTATTGTTATAGATTCTAAGCAAGTGTTAGATGGTGAAAATATGTAATAGTTTACACTTTAGAAAAATGTAAATATTATGTCAAAAAAATTGTTGCATTATGTCGAAAATTGTGATATGATTTTGTTAGGATATAAATAGGGGAGTGTTATAGGCTCGATTATTATTTATCTATTAAATACTTAAGAAGGAGTGTTAATATGGAAGAAAAAGAAAAGAAAGAAAAGCAAGAAACTGTTGTTGTTCCTGTAGAAGAAGAGAAAAAAAGTCATAAAAAAAGAGCACTTTTATTATTACTTTTATTATTGATAACAGGTTTCTTATTGACAACATCAACTTATGCATGGTTTACATCAAATACTATTGTTTCTGTAAATGATATTCAAGTTAATGTTGCTACACAAAATGGTATTCAGTTATCAGTTGATGGTATTAACTGGAAATCAATTTTGTCTACTACTGATTTGCAAGGAGCTTATAATACTTATGGTGCTGCTACAAATCAAATTCCAGCATCTTTGGAACCAGTATCTACTGCTATGGATTTAGATAATGATTATTTAAAGATGTTTTATGGAGTAGTTGATACTAATGCTGGTGGTGATTATATTTTGACTGCTACTGATGTTAGTACAGTTTTAGATAATCATAATACTATTGAAGGTACAGCAGGTGGTACTACTGGTAAGTTTGTTATGTTTGATTTATTCTTCAAACTTGATGGTACTACTGGTGCCGATAATAATATTTATTTGACATCTAGTTCTGGAATTAAGGCTGTTGGTAATGATTCTGGTATCAAAAATGCTTCAAGAGTTGCATTTATTAATTTAGGAAAATTAACTTCTGATAAAACATCTGCAGAAGTGCAAGCTATTACTGGTGGAACTGATAAATATTTATGGGAACCAAATTATGATGTTCATACTGCTACTGGTGTTAATAATGCGGTTCAAATTTACAAAATGAGTGCAGATTCTATTAAAGCAGGAACTGATAATAACAGAGTTACGTACGATGGAATAAATTCTACTATAAGTTCTGATGAGGATGTTAAATTAGGTGAAGCTAATAGTGCTCATGCTACTTCTGGAAGTAAATTTACTGCAGTTACTCCTGCATATATGACAAAAGAAAGTTTTAGTGCTGATGATAGTTCAGAATCTCAACAAATATTTAATTTGACAGCTGGATATATTACAAAGGTTAGAGTTTATTTCTGGATTGAAGGACAAGATGTTGACTGTGAAAATGGTGCATCTGGTGGTAATATTGTGTTAAATCTTCAATTTACAACAAATAACCCTGGTGATTAGTTTAGAAATTAAGAAATGGAATAAATTCTGTTTCTTTTTTTATTTTCTTTTAGTAAATATATTGTATTATTTTGTTTGATTTGGTAAAATTATTATAGGAGATGATAAGATGGCAATTAGAGTTGCAATTAATGGTTTTGGTAGAATTGGAAGATTAGTGTTTAGAATAATGGAGGAAGATCCTAATTTTGATGTTGTTGCTATAAATGATCTTACTGATAGTGAGCAGTTAGCATATTTACTTAAATATGATACTAATCATAGAAATTATAAGGTTGATGAGATTAGTTTTGATAATAATAATATAATTATTGGCTCAAGAAAGGTTAGAGTTTATAGTGAAATGGATCCTAAAAATTTACCTTGGAAGGATCTTAATGTTGATATAGTATTTGAATGTACTGGTAAGTTTGTTGATAAGGAAAAGGCTATGAGTCATATTGTAGCAGGTGCTAAAAAGGTGTTGATTTCTGCTCCTGCTAAGGGTGATGTTAAGACTATAGTTTATAATGTAAATGGTGATATATTAGATGGAAGTGAGCAAGTTGTTAGTGCTGCTTCTTGTACTACTAATTGTTTAGCACCTGTATTAAAAGTTATAAATGATAATTTTGGTATAGTTAAGGGATATATGACTACTGTTCATGCTTATACTAATGATCAAGTTACTTTGGATGTTGCTCATAAGAAAGGTATTAAGGCTAGAAGAGGAAGAGGATGTGCTATGAATATTGTTCCTACTTCTACTGGAGCTGCTACTGCTATTGGAAAGGTTATTCCTGAACTTAATGGTAGATTAAGTGGTGGTGCTTTAAGAGTTCCTGTATCTGATGGTTCTTTGGTTGATTTAGTTTTAGAACTTAATTGTAATGTTAGTGTAGAAGATATTAATAGTATTTTTAAGAATAGTGTTAATGAGACGTTACATTATACTGAGGATCCTATTGTTTCTTCTGATATTATTTCTTCTACTTGTGGTGCTACTGTAGATGGTAATTTGACTAGTATATTGGAAGTTGATGGAAAGCAATTAGTTAAGGTTGTTGCTTGGTATGATAATGAAATGGGATATTCTTGTCAAATGGTTAGGTGTGCTAAGAAATTGATGGGAAGGTAGAAATAGGAAATCTATTTCTGTTAAACATTAGTTAAAATGTATACGATTTATAATGTATATAACAAACAAAGGTGAACTTTGTTTGAAACAAAATTATAATCGATGAAATCTGAAAAGCAAGGGTGTTATGAACTCACTTTGTTCGCCCTTGCTTTTAATCTTTCATCTCTATCTCTTAAAACTTGTTCAAGTTGTTTTTGATTATCTATTCTCATTTGTTCTCTTTTTACAGGATCTTGTCTATGACCTTCAATTTTTTTAGTTTCGTAGAAAATATTGTAATATTTAACTCTAACTATTTTGGTTAATACATTTTCAAATACTTGTATCTCAGTACCTTTATAAATTTGTTTTATAGAATTATCTTTATTTAATATTTGGTAATAGTGATTATTCCAAGAAATCATATTGCCATTAAGTATTGTTCTTGTATCTCTAATACAAAGAATATTAGATAAATCAATATTATCTAATGGTACAAATGCTGTTTCTTTTTCTTTAGGCTCATAAGCATATTTTTGATTAAGGTAATTACAATAATAATCATTAAAAAATGTATTTAATTCATCAATAGATTTAATATCATACCTTTTAATATCGTTGATTAATCTGTTTTGAATGGTGTTATTCCATTTTTCTACTTTGCCCTTAGCCTGAGGTGTGTTAGCTGCGATTATGTTGATGCCTAAATCTTCACACATATGACCGAATTGAGTTAAATTACCATCAATAGGACTAATTAAAATAGTGTGTTTATCACAATAGATATTTTCAGGGATACCATACTTAGTAACTAGTATTTCTAGCATATGAACGTATCCTTCTAAACATTCAGTAGGCATAAACCAACCGCATAATGCTTCGCCAGTAGCGTCATCAATGGCTAAATGTAATGATGATTTTCTATCATTTTGAAACCAGTCATGTGGAGTTCCATCAATCATAATTAATATACCTCTTTGTGGGGATGGTTCTCTTAAAGGATGACTATCGTATTCTTTATTAAAACATCTGTGTTTGATAGGTTTAATCCAATGAAATTTCTCATATAAAGATTCATAAAAAGAATAACTTCTGATTTTAAGATTATTTTGTTTAACAATATCTTTCATTTTAGGATTAAAAATAACATCTTCATGATAAATATCCTGAAATTGTGTTATACTAATAACTGGATATTTATTCTTAAAGTTCTTAATAAATTCAATTTCTTTGGAAGATGGTGAATTATTAGAAGGTTTATTAGTTAAACCGTGAACTAACATAGAATTAATATCCTTTTTGTTTAATGTAACAGACATCCTATAAATTTGAGTTTTTGTATATCCAGTAAGAGACCCAATTTGAGAATAAGAATAATTATTTAGACCATTTATTTTGTCTTGAACAAGTTTTAATGCATATTCTTTATTATGCATAATAAAATATACCTCCTTACAAGGTATAGTATAACATTGTTAGCGTATACATTTTAACTAATGATGTGTATACATTTTAAAAAAGGATTAACATAGGAAATCTATTTCTTTCTTTTTTTTCTGTAATAGTGTATAATACTAATAGAAACAGGTGATTTAATGAAAAAGGTTGTTGTTTTAGGAGGAGGTACTGGATTATCAGTTTTACTTAGGGGACTTAAATTATTTCCAGTTGATATTACTGCTATTGTTAGTGTTGCTGATGATGGGGCTTCTTCGGGTATTTTGAGAAAAGAATTTAATATTCCTGCTGTTGGAGATTTACGTAATGTTTTAGTTGCTTTATCTGAAGTGGAACCTTTAGTAGAACAATTATTACAATATAGATTCCATACTGATAGTGATTTAAATAATCATGCTATGGGAAATTTACTTTTGACAGCACTTTTTAATATTACTGGTAATTTGACTACTAGTTTGGAATCTTTATCAAAGATATTAAATCTTAAAGGTAGGGTTTTGCCATTTACTGAGGAAGAGGCTATATTAGTAGCACATACTAAAGATGGAGATGTTATTGAGGGAGAGAGTAGTATTACAAAGGCTGGTAGATGTATAGATTATATTGAATATAAGAATAAGGTTAGGGCTACTGATCAAGTTGTTAAGGCAATTAAGAATGCTGATTTAATTATATTTGGTATTGGTAGTTTATATACTAGTGTTATTCCTAATTTATTGGATGAAAGAGTTAGGAGCGTTTTACTTAAATCTAAGGCTAAAAAAATGTATGTATGTAATATTATGACAGAACATGGAGAAACTGATGGCTTTCATGTTAGTGATTGTGTAAGAGAGATTAATAGTTATATTGCTGATAATTTTATAGATGTAGTTGTTGCTAATAATGGAAAAATTAGTGATGATATTTTAGATTTATATAAGGTTGAACTTAGTGAGCCAATTACTATTGATAGGGATAACCTTTATGAAATGGGTGTATCTATTATTGAAGATAATTATGTAAGTATTAATAATAAGCAAGTTAGACATGATTATATTAAAACTGCTTTGGCTATTTTTACTTATATTGCAAGTGGTGATGTATAATGAGTTTTTCTGCTAATATAAAGGAAGAAGTTACTAAGGTAGAGTGTAATAGAGAAGAATATATTTCGGAATTATCCGCTATTGTTAGAAATAGTGCTCTTTGTAATAAGAACAGTATTTGTATTACTGTTGAAAATAATTCAGTTGCTAGAAGAATATATACTATATTTAAAAATATTTATGATGTTAATATTGGAATTACTGTAAGAAGAAGATATGGTTTTAGCAATAATTTAGTATATATATTGACTATTAAAAATAAGGTTTATGATATTCTTACTGATTTATCTATTTGGGATAAAGATAGTAATTATTTAGATGTACCTATGGAATATATTGTGAGTGATGAAGATGTTATCAGGGCATATTTAAGAGGTGTATTTATTACTTGTGGTAGTATTAATGATCCTAAGACTTCTAGATATCATTTGGAGTTTATTGTTGATTCAAAGGAATATGCTATGTTTTTATGTAATATGTTAAATGAAAAGGGATTAAATAGTAAGATTATTAAAAGAGAGAAAAGTTATACTGTATATATAAAAGAGTCTGAGAAAATTAGTGATTTTTTAAGAATTATTAAGGCTTATAATGGGGTATTATATTATGAGGATATTAGAATATATAGAGATCATAAGAATATGACTAATAGGCTTAATAATTGTGAACAGGCTAATATGGATAAGGTATTTATGACTGCTAGTAAGCAGATTAAAGATATTGAAAAGTTAAAAAGTTTGGATATGTTAGATGTTCTTGATGAAAAATTAGTTTTAGTTATTAATTATAGATTGAAATATCCGGAGGCTTCTTTGCAAGAGTTAGCATATATTATGAGTGAAGAGTTAGGGCATACTATTACTAAGTCAGGACTTAATCATAGGTTTAGAAAAATTAGGGATATAGTTAGTAGGCTTTCTTAAAATATTTTTGGCTAGTTATAATTTTACTTGGTTTATATTTGTTTTATTTATAGTTATGTATTGTAATTTAGAGAAAAAACACTTGAATTAAGTTATAAGGTATGCTATAATCTAGTTGTTGGAAGTTATTAGTATTAGAAATAAAGAAGTAGTTATTATATTTATTTTTATAGAGAGTTAGTGGTTGGTGGAAACTAATAATGTATAATAATGAATTACATATTTTTAGCTAATCGGTTAAGAGCCGTTATGAAATTAAGAAAATAAAAGGATGGTACCGTCGTTTAGACTCCTTTGTGGTATCATCTTTTTTTGTTAGGAAAGAGGTAAGATAAATATGACATTTTTTGAAGAATTAAAATGGAGAGGACTTATTAAGGATGTTAGTAGTCCTGATATTGAAAAAAAATTAAATGAGGAGAGTATTACTTTTTATTGGGGGACTGATCCTACTGCAGATAGCTTACATTTAGGACATTATTCTTCTTTAGTTACTGCTAAAAGACTTGCTAAGGCTGGACACCATCCTATTCTTTTGGTAGGAGGTGCTACAGGACTTATTGGTGATCCTAGACCTACTGCGGAAAGAGAAATTATTGATAAAGAAGTTCTTAATCATAATTTAGAGGGAATTAGAAAACAAGTTGATAAAATATTTGATGGTAAGGCAGAGATAGTTAATAATTATGATTGGTTTAAGGGTTATGAATTTTTGGATTTTCTTAGAGATGTTGGTAAATATATTAATGTTAATTATATGTTAGATAAAGATATTATTAGGAGAAGGTTAGAAAGTGGAATTACTTATGCAGAATTTTCTTATACTTTAATTCAAGGTTATGACTTTTTAAGATTGTTTTTAGATTATAATTGTGTATTACAGGCTGAAGGATCTGATCAATGGGGTAATATTACTACTGGTATTGATTTAATAAGAAAGATTACTGGTAATGAGGCTTATGGTTTTACTATGCCTTTAGTACTTGATAAAAATGGTAAGAAATTTGGTAAAAGTGAGGGTAATGCTTTATGGCTTGATAAGAATAAAACTTCTAGTTATAAATTATATCAATATTTAGTTAATGTTGATGATTCTACGGTTATAGATTATTTGAAAATATTTACTTTCTTGACTAAGGAAGAAATAGATGAATTAGAAATAAAAAATAAAGAGCATCCTGAATTAAGAGAGGCTCATAAGGCTCTTGCTAGAGAGATTATTTGTGATTTACATGGTCGTGATGAATATGATAATGCTTTAAAGTTATCTCAAGTTTTATTTACAGAGGAATTTAGTAATTTATCTGCTAGTGCTATAGAGGAAGTATTTTCTAATAATCCTATAATTAGTGTTACTAGTAATAATTTAGTTGATTTACTTATTGAAATAGGCACTGCTAAGAGTAAGAGAGAATCTAGAGAATTTATAAATGGTAATGCTATTAAAATTAATGGAAATAAGATATCAGATGTAGATTATGTTATTAGTGATAATGATTTTATTGATAATAAATATATAATTATTAAAAGAGGTAAGAAAAATTATTATGTTGGAAAGAGAAGTTAAGGTAGGGGCAATATATAAGCATTTTAAAGGTAATATATATGAAGTTCTTTGTATTGCTAAGGATAGTGAAACTTTAGAGGAAAAAGTTGTTTATAATCATGTTGATAATAATGAAATATGGGTTAGAGATAAGAAAGAGTTTTTAAGTGAAGTTGATCATAATAAATATCCTGATATAGAACAAAAGTATAGGTTTGAATTAATTGAAAAGTCACGTTAGTGGCTTTTTGTTGTATATTATATTTTTATTTTCAAGGATATAAAATAAAAAACTAGAAAATTTAAATTCCTAGTAAATTATTCTAATATATTACTAATATCCATTTTTTGATATAAAATTCTCATAATAGTAATTAGTTTTTTATCTTCGTTTATAGTATAAAACATAAGAAAGTTTTTGATTTTATAAATTCGATATTCATAACTTAAATTTCTTAATGGTTTGTAAATTGAATTACTATAAGGAAATTCAATAATATAATTTAAACTTTTGATAAATAAATCTCTTAGATTTTTTGATGCGGTAATATTTTTTAAATTGTAAGAAATATAGTAAATAATGTTGTCCATATCTTCTTTTGCAATAGGTAAAAATTCTATTTTATACATTGTTGTTATCCTATTATTTTATTCATACTTTCTAAAATTTCTTCTTTGGAATATCTTTTAGAAGTATTATTCATTTCTATTTCTGCTTCTTGTAATTTTTTATGAACAATATCATCAAAAGTCTTTGAACAAACTTCGAATGGTAATTTTTGTTCTCTTATAACTGCTTTAATAAACATATTGATTGCAGTAGAAACATTCATACCAACATTATTACAAAATTCTTCAAAATTTTTCTTATCATTTGCATTAATTCGTACGTTTAAGTTTAATGTTTCCATAAAATCCCTCTCTTTCTATATTAATAATATATTAAAATTATGTTGTTGTCAATATAATGTTTTACATTATCATTATATTGTGTTGCTTTTTTGATATGTATTTAGTATATTAATTTATTTAATTATTATTTTATATAGATATTTTATACATATGATTATTTTTTATACTTTATAAGTTTATTAAGATTATAATAATGTAAAATTAAGAGGTTTATTGTTGAACGTTTAAATAACTTGCTTTTTTGTCCTTTTTACTTTTTATATAAGTATCTATAATTCAATACAATATAATATAAAAAAGTAGAGTAATAAATTATACTCTACTGTAGTATTCAACTATTAATGCTTCGTTGATTTCAGCGTTTAATTCGCTTCTTTCAGGACGTCTTACATAAGTTGCAGATTTTTTAGATTCATCATATGAAATAAATTCAACTCTTTTAGTCATTTTTTCTAATGCTTCAGTTACTACTTTAAGTTCTTTATCAGAATCTTTAAGTGTTATAACATCACCAATTTTAACTCTGTAAGATGGAATATCAACTTTTTTACCATTTACAGTAATATGTCCGTGATTAACTAATTGTCTAGCAGCTCTTCTTGTTGTAGCAAATCCTATACGGTATACAATATTATCTAATCTACTTTCTAGTAAGAATAATAAGTTTTCACCGTGTACACCTTTCATTTTTCCTGATTCTTCAACTAATTTCTTGAATTGTTTTTCACTTAAACCATACATAAATCTTAATTTTTGCTTTTCAGTTAATTGTATTGAATAGTTTGATGGTTTTCTTTTTCTGTCTTGTCCGTGTTGTCCTGGACCATAAGGTCTTTTAGCAAGATCTTTTCCTGTTTCAAGGATTGAGAATGATACTCTTCTTGCTTGTTTGTTGTTTGGGCCTGTATATCTAGCCATTTTTTTCATCTCCTTCTTATTTGGAGTTATCTTATTTCTATAGGGTGTTTGTGTCGACTTTCGCTTATGCAGCTTTAAGTTACTAATTCATAACACGTTATAAAAATATAGATAATGCTGCCAAATGCAATTAATATTATATAATTTCTTTTTTTATTAGTCAAGTAATAATAATTATTATTCAGGATAAACGCATGAAATTTTGAAACATGCGTTTTTTTGTGTATAATAAAAT
>ERZ808240.1922-NODE-1922-length-24213-cov-69.354417_pt1 | contig 24213 bp, 24 predicted proteins | sample MGYA00521084_ERZ808240 | MGnify/ENA primary metagenome ERZ808240 (study PRJEB31516, sample SAMN03275571) | gut metagenome | biome: mammalia-associated habitat; material: feces | host: Papio cynocephalus | place: Kenya | collected 2012-08-06 ... | reverse complement strand
ACATGGTGATTCTCGACGCTTGAAGACGTCCAAGCAAAGGGAATTGCTTAATAAAAAAGAAAGGAACGAAGAAATGAAACAAGAAAAACTTGACATACTGCTCGACCTGTTGGAACACCCTGAGAACTACACGGAGTCTCAGAAGGATAATCTCCTGACAGATTCCGAGGTAAAGGAAATCTACCAGCAGATGGTAGAAACTCGTGAAGCCCTCGACTACAAGAAGTCGAAGGAAGAGATGGCTATGCCTTCGATTTCTGAAGAATGGGAAAGACTGAAGAAAACAAAGGAGAGTGAAGAACAAGATCATAAAGAGAAAACATCTTCCAAGATTGTTCCTCTTTGGTCTCCAATGCGAAAGGTGGCGGCAATCGCCGCAGTGCTCGTGATTTCCGGCATTGCCTTTGCAGCCATCCACTTGGCAACTCATAGTCACCAAGAGGAGGTTGATAATAACAAAGAGCTGGTTGCGGAACGCAGTGATTCCACCAAGCAAGCCACTGCTATCGCAAACACTGCACCTAGTGAAAAGGCAGATAGTGCATCAACCAAAAAGCTTCCTCTGGTATATGAGAACGCTGAGTTGCAAGCTATCCTGACCCCTATCGCCCAGCACTTCCATCTCAAAGTGGTTTACCAGAACGAGGCTTCACGCCATATCCGTCTCTATCTCCAACTGACGGAAGGCATGAGTTTGGATGACATCATCGAACTGATGAATCATTTTGAAAAAGTGAATGTCCGACATGAGGGAGAAACTTTAATCGTGGAATAAATGCAAAGAATACCAAAAATACTATGCTAAAAATAGCGGTTATTCAAAAATAATCACTATCTTTGCAACCATATACGACAAATATAATAAGGTATGGCAGCAAAGAAATATCCATTGGGAATACAGACATTCTCCGAGATAGCGAAGGGAAACTATTACTATGCCGACAAGACGGACGTAGTATATCGTTTGGCACATTACGCCAAATTCCATTTTCTGAGTCGTCCAAGACGATTCGGAAAGAGTCTTTTCGTATCTACGCTTCAAGCATATTTCGAGGGAAAAGAAGGAGCTGTTCAAGGGACTCGCCATCGAAAAGTTGGAGCAGGAATGGACGGAATATCCTGTCATTCATTTAGATTTGAGCGGTGGCAAATATTACTCTTTGGAGAACCTACACGCCATACTCAATTTTATCTTGATGCGACAGGAAGAGGTATATGGGCTAAAGGCCGATAAATCGAAAGCCTACAGCGCACGTCTGACTGCCATATTAGAAACCGCCATCCAAAGAACAGGTAAGCAAGCAGTGGTACTCATTGATGAATATGATGCGCCTATGCACGATTCCATGAGCGACAAAACACTCCAAGACCAAATCCGCAATATCATGCGAGACTTCTTCAGTACTCTGAAAGAGCAAGAGAAAAACTTGCGTTTCGTCCTCATCACTGGCATTTCCAAGTTTAGCCAGCTCAGCATCTTCAGCGAGTTGAACAACTTGAAGAACATCAGTATGAAAGATGAGTACAGCGACATCTGCGGCATCACCAAGGAGCAACTCGTCAACGATTTCAAGGAAGGCATCGAGGCGCTGGCTGAGCACAATGGCTTGACCATCGAAGAGACAATCGAGCAATTGAAGGAGCACTATGATGGCTATCATTTCACCCCGAATTGCCCCGACATATTCAATCCGTATAGCATCATCAATGCGTTGGACGACAAAGATTTCAATAGCTATTGGTTCACCTCAGGTACCCCGACGTTCTTGATAGAACTATTGCAACAGAATGGCATGGATATGCTCCAGCTTGACAATCTTTGGGCAAGAGAGAGTCGCTTCGATGTACCAACCGACAAAATTACCGACCCAATCCCAGTGCTCTATCAGAGTGGCTATCTCACTATCAAAGAGTACAACCGAAAACTACGCATGTATCGCCTCGGATTTCCAAACGAGGAGGTTCGCCAAGGGTTCTCGAAAAGTCTCTATCGCTACTATGCCCCTTCGATGATGGGTGAATTGGATGCCGTGGTATATAAATACAGGGAGAAAGTGGAATAATGATAGAGGGCACCATAATTCTGCAAAAGCCCAACGAAGAAAGCCCCGAAAGGGTATAAATAGTTAAATCTTACTATAATTTATACCTTTTCGGGTGTAATTTTATATATTCTTTGTATATTTGCACCCGAAAGGGTATAAACAAGCATGTCTCTATATGCAAATTATACCCATAAAAGTTATATAAAGGACGAAAATGCAAAGAATATGAGCAATACATTATCAACTTACATCAAGGAAATGCGCAAGCAATTCGGCTTGACACAGGTTGACCTTGCCGCAAAATCGGGTGTAGGCCTGAGATTCGTGCGAGAGCTGGAACAAGGCAAAGAAACCCTTCGCCTCGACAAAGTAAACCAAGTACTCCTGCTTTTCGGACATGAAGTAGGACCAGTACCTATTAAACGAGATTAAAAATGAAACAAGGAAAGATTTTTCTCTACGATCAATTCGTTGGCTTATTAACAGAAGATGAAACAGGCTTCACCTTTGCATACGATGCAGATTATCTCGCATCGCAAAATGCAGAGGCGGTGAGCTTGACACTCCCGTTATCCCAAGAGCCTTACCATGACTCGGTACTCTTCCCCTTCTTCGACGGATTGATTCCCGAAGGATGGCTACTGAACATAGCAGAGAATAGTTGGAAGATAAACCAAAGAGACAGGATGTCGCTTCTATTGGCTTGTTGCAAAGATTGCATCGGAGCCGTCAGTGTCATACCAACAGAAAAGAATACAAATGATAATTCCTTAGGGAAATAAAAGAAAGGAGCATTAACATGAACAAAACAACCCTCTCTCCGAACTGTTTAAACGATTCCAAATGCTTATTAAACGATTCCAAATGCTTATTAAACGATTCCAAATGCTTATATTGCTATAAGCCCCTAAAGGTAGGACAAACAGATTACCATCCTGCGTGTGCCAAGAAGCTCTTTGGTACAAAGGTGGCACCCATTCTCCCATACATGAGAAATGACATCGGTGATTTGGCCAAACAAGTAGTGCGCAGCCAAACCACCCTGACTGGTGTGCAAGCCAAGCTGTCGCTTGATGTCAATCCCGGTGGCAAGAACGAGCCATCTCGTTTTACCATCGTCGGATTATGGGGCAAATATATTCTCAAACCTCAAACCGACCGCTATCGTTGTCTTCCGGAAATCGAAGATTTGACGATGCATCTTGCCGAAGCGGCAAAGATTACAGTGGTACCCCACGGCTTGATACGTTTTGCTGATGGTGAACTTTGCTACATCACCCGACGCATTGACCGTATGGACAATGGCGAGAAAGTCCCTATGGAAGATATGTGCCAATTGTCAGAACGCCTTACAGAATATAAGTATAAAGGCTCATACGAACAGATAGCCAAACTTATCAAGAAGTATTCTTCCTTCTCGCAATTAGACCTCATCAACTATTGGGAGGTGGTCATCTTCTCATGGATTACAGGCAATGCCGATATGCATCTCAAGAATTTTTCGCTCTACAACAACCGCAAGTTAGGCTATGCGCTCACCCCTGCATACGACCTTCTTTGCACAAAGATTGTAATGCCCGAAGACACCGAGGAATTGGCCTTGACACTCAATGGCAAGAAGAGAAAGATACAGAAGAGTGACTTCATCAAGGTCATGACTGCCTCTGGACTTACCGAAAAAGTCATCGCAAACATTGCCAAGAAGTTCCGCCGAAGCATCGTAAAATGGCTCGACCTGATAGATGCCTCCTTCTTGCCCGAAGGCATGAAGAAGGAGTACAAGAAACTAATTCTCAGCAGAGTGCTTGCATTGAGATAATCTCAATTACAATCCCAAGAGGAAGGTCTCTCCCTTACGGAAGAACAACTGATGACCCTTGGCATTGAGATGGGCGGTATCGTTAGGTCCCTGAAAATAGATTTTTCGGAAAGCCTCATCCCAAACGTAGATGCCCGAACGCTCGGCGGCATTGAATACAGGGATGGAATACTTGCCACACACCTTTACCATCGTAGCAATCACCTCATTGAATCCCGCTCTCGGCACACGCCATGGGGTGACGAAAGCCAACTTAGCCGTAGGGTATTTCGCTATCAAGCCACGGCAGAGGCTATCCAGTCCGACCTCAAATTGCAGGATGGTTCCCTTGCCACGACCGATATAGTCGGCATCGTTGTGACCACCTATCACCAATACATAGTCGGCGGAGTCATTCATCTCCTTGTAATACTCCAGCATCGGCTCGCCCCAATTCTCGGCTCTGCGGTCGAAGACAAGGCAACGTCCATTGCGCCCATAGTTGCGATAGTTCATCTTATACTTCTCAGCCACAAGATAGTGCCAAGCCTCCTCGTAAGGACGACGATGGTTCTTCACATAGCTATCCCCTATCACATTGATGGTCTTGCCATAGAGAGGGGCAGAGAAGATGCTGGCATCCGCCACCATCTTCTGGCCTTTGCTCTTACTCTGCTTGAGTTCTTTCTTGTTTTGCTTGAGCTCTTGCTTACTCTGTTGCTTCTCACCCTTGGCTTGCGCCACATGACAGTTCATTGTCAGCAACACGAAGGCAATGAACATCATCCATTTTGTCTGTTTCATATCTATTTTCTGTATTATTTTCGTCTTCTTCTTGGAACTTCAACTGTTGGCTCGTATGCTTTCAAACCTTCGTCACCAGTAAAAATCTCCACTTCATATCCCAAATCGGTATAAAATTGTACTACTTCCACAATCGAAGCATCTCCTAAAGCTTGACCACCAATAACCGTCTCTTTCCATTTTTCTGCTAACTTTTTCAAGTTCTCAGGATTCCACAAATTGCTTTGTTCCGTAAAAGCAGCCCAAGGAGAATTTTCATCGGCAGAGTCTATCATAATCTGTGCGAACTCCTCCCCAAGAAATTTTCTGTCACCAGAAGAATGAGCTATATGATTACCAGTCTCTATGATCATTGCTTGGTCCGCAAGTCTCCTTGCCTGGCACTTTCAACCAAACACAGAGCACACTCGTATCAACATCCAATACCTTCTTCATAGCTTATCATTTACCATCATACGACCGATACTTCCCGAAGCCATCAACTTGGCAAGATTCTCTTTATCCTCCAAAAGATTGACATGACTATTTCCCATTTCGTCACGAGTGACATAACTGATAAATGGCACCATCTTATTGCCCAACTCATCAAGGAGCACAGGGTTATGAGTAGTGCAAAGCACATCTACCTCTCGTTGACGAGACAACTGTTTGAGCATATCTACCAATTCCTTTGCACGAGACGGATGAAGTCCATTATCCACCTCCTCGATAAGCAACAAACTATGGGGTTTGGCTGTCAACAAGGCAACAACAATAGCCGTAAAGCGCAAAGTGCCATCGCTCATTCCTCTTGCATCAACAGGTTGCTCAGGATTCCAATCCTCATAACAATACAGCATGGCATCCGATTTATTTAGCCCAACAGGCACCGCCATCACTTTATTAATATCACGCTCTGGAAGCGGACGGACATAGCTTGACAAACTTGCCTCCACCTTATCTTTCTCCTCTGAAGGCAATGCGCAAAGCACACCAGCCACATTACTCCCATCAGGTTTAAGTTCCTTTGATACTTTACAATAATCACGCATTTTTGCCGGAACTGGGTCTAAGATAAAGACATTGCGCAAATGAGAATATATCATTGAAAGAAAATCCAAAGCAGCCTGTACTCCATAAACCACCCAATTGATGTTGCGAACACTATCTACGAACTTACCCGGCACAACGTCTTCTTCCGCATCCTTACGATGGATTTCACAGAGCCCATAGCTAAATGTAGCGTCCTGTTTTTTCACTCTCAAGTCAATGGTATATTCACAACCATTATCTTCTATATCCACACTCAGGCAGAATTCATTCTCGCCACGACGAATAATCCAATCTTCCCCACCTCTTACGGTCTGAATAGCATCAAGCAAACCTTTGCCTTCAGCCACAGCACGCAAGAAGGCGAACGCATCAAGCACATTCGACTTGCCGCTGGCATTGGTTCCGATGAGGATTCCCAACGAGTCTATATAGAGCGAAGAGTCTTTGAAGCTCTTCCAGTTCTGTAATCTTATCTTTGTTATCATTGGTCAAATTATTATATAATGCATGAACCATACTTTATCAGAATGCAAAGCTACTCATTTTTTGTGAGACTAGCAAATTATGAATACCCATTTTCGTCTAATCCTCCGTTTTCAACGTAACCTCTCGAAATTCATGTCCTGTAGCTGGCACAAACTTCTCCAATAGGTCTTGGAGGCAAAGTTTCAAGGTTGTCCTTGTCATTCATCAACCCCATCGGGGATACTGCACCTGGATGGATTCCAAGCAAATCGACCATGTGCTGTTCATCGGCAAACGACAATCGGGCACATCCCAGCTCTGCCGTCAAAAACTTCGTCTTGAAATGCTTGTCTCCTGGCAACATCAACAGATAGAACTGTGTCTGCTGTCGATTGCAGAGAAACAAGTTCTTACAGATGGGAGCCTCCTCCCCTATCACGCCCTGTACCTCCTGACATTGCTCCATCGTAAAAGCCGCAGGATGACAAACCGTCTCATACGCAATCCCCAACTTATCCAAGAAATCGTAAGTACCGATTTCATTCTCCCCTCTTCCCTCGTTGGAAGTAGGGCGACCTATATATCTTTCCATTATCTATTAATCAGTTTATAATTTTTCAGATAATGACGATTGTTTATCATTAATGGATATTGGCGTCCGATGAATGCAAATCCCTTGCCCAATTCCAAAAGGAATGTTTGCAGATTGTCAATCAATCGTTGCTCCAAGTCTTTCTCGCTATAACGCTTCCTCTCAGGTATTCCCAAGAATTCCAATGTATAAGTTTGCTTGATGACATCCTCGGGTTGTTGTACGACAATTCCCTTATGTGCCAATTGCATAATGCCCTCCTTGTCCTTGCTTGCAGCTAAACGCAGATATAAGGCACTATCTATTTGCCTACGCAAAGATCGCACACCCCAATTCTCAGTAATACACTCCTTCTCATAGAAGCTGCGTTCCAAATCATCATCTATAGTGATTAGCTCACAAATATGCGACCAACTCAATTTGTCAGACACTGTCTGACAAATTGGATAAAGGAGATAAAACTTCCTCATGTTGTTTAGATTAGGACGACTATATCCCTTACCTAACTTGATACGCAGTAACTTAGCCAAAGATGTCAACAACTCCGTACCATACTTAGCTTTGGCATTACCATTTTGCTCAAACTCAACGATATATCTTCCGATATTCCAATTGGTCTGCACCAAGGTTGTATTGACCGTTTGCATCAAATGGCTCTTGGCATCACTCACCAAGTGAGCAATGCTATCAGCCAACTGATTCAAATCTTTGTCCTCCAATAAGGGAGATGTAATTTTCTTTATAGTACTCATTATAAAATCCTTTTATAAGACATCAAACTAACGTTCCACCAAAAACCTTTATTGTCTCTTCACTATCTCTTCCAGAAACAGCTTTCCCCATAGCTTTTTCAATAGAAGTAAGTAGTCTCTTTGCCCTATCTAACATAAATTCATCAAAATTATCAGAACCCAACAAGTCATAATTTATTTGGTGTGACGATATAGCCTCCTTTACTTGCTGTTCGCTCAAGCCTTTGTTATACATTGTCTGAACATACTCATGTGGAGCACGCCCTCCTATAGAGCGATTCGTACTCGCATATATAGGGGTCTTATTAATAACAGAATTCCACTTTTGTCTAGCATATCCCATTTGCTCACAATAAGCCTGCGGGAAAATATGATGAATATCTGTCGATTCCTTAAGATATGCAGCAACGTCCATTTTATTATGTGTCATAAAATCCAATGGGGAACCTTTCATTATTAAAGCCATAATTCCTTTATAAGCTGCACTATTACGAGTTTGAAGAGACAACAAACGAGTAATTTGGAAATTACCTCGAACCACAGTATCAGGCAACTCGCCCCCATTTATCCAACTAAATATACCCGTAATGTCTAATGCAAAACGCCCTTCGTTTGCACTACCATATTGCTCCCCCATAACTCCACACCAATACCACTGGGATAACTTTTCGATATTCTGCTGTAAAGCAAACTTGCTCCCATTCATTTTGTCGTAAGCCAATATTGCCGCAAGTGGGATCAATTGGGAAGTGTATGGTAAATCATCAAAAGAATAGACACCTTGATGCACCAAGAAATTTGCAGCATTCAAGAATCCTTCTTTTAATGGCTCCATAAATTTTACAAAGTCATCCAAGCTTAATTTAAGAACGTCTCTTTTTTTACAACGAGCCGTTCTTTGACCTTGTTGAGCATTCAAATAAGTCACTAACAAAGTCATAGAAGTAAGGAAACTAGTCCCACTCACTCCATCCAATAAATGATCAGGTCGCTTTAAAAAAGAATCTGATATTTTTCTCCAATCCTCACGAAGATTTCGTGGACTACAATCTTTTGTACCCATTGCAAATCTTGCCGTCACCAATTCAAAGACATTTAATGGAACACCACCTGTATTTACATTTTCAAATATTTGGCAAACAGCTTCGTTAGAAGTATCCTTTGTCAAGGATATCACAGGAATCTTATATTGAAGGATTTTGGAAACTACCTTATTATTAAATTCATTATATTTTGCTAAGACCATAGAACTATCTTCTTTATAAAAATTAAGAAGTTCTATCATCCAATTATTTACATCAGCTATTGAGAATATAATGTTCAATGGAAACATCATATTCTTATACTCCATTTCACGAGAAGATAAGTCCAAAACTACTTCACGACCTATATTGGATGTCAATTGTTTTTTCTCATTAATTGAAACTATTGCATCTAAACGGTCAGCATCTTCATCTAAACATTTATTAATGTCTAAATAATAATAACGATAGACTTTAGCATCTTTATTTGTTGCTAAACAAGTTTCAACAGGCTTATTGCACGTGAATACCTGAAACAAAGTTGTGATTCTTTGCTGACCATCCAGTACCAACTGTGTTGGCTCCACATTAGCATGACATTCATCTACGCCTGTAAAAAGGCGAGACTTAAATTTTGCCTCACCACCATTTTCCAAAAACATAGCAGCTCCCATAGGAAATTCAGAACTAATACTTTCTATCAACTTACATATTTGAGTATCATTCCAAACCCAACTGCGCTGGAATTCAGGAAGTTGAATTTTACCATCTCCAACTTCCGCTAAAATTTCGCTTAAATTTATATCATTTGTCTTAACTGCCATAATATATATTTTTAACTAGTTTTATTTCTTCCTCTTCAGCAGTTCATTCTTATCTATCACCACGAAGACGGTATCCACTACCCTGCCTCTTTCCGAAGCGCCCACTCTCTTCAATGGGTTGGCGAAGTCCTTGTCGAGCACGGTCACATCATCCACAAAGTAATCGGTCTCGCCACGGTTGTTCAGCACATTCACGAAGCCCCATACCTCATGATAACGAATCTTCAACTTCCATCCCTCCACCTGCGCTTGCTTCATCAGATTGATGAGCGAATCTTGGTAAACTCTATCAAGTTGCCCACCTTCTCGCCTTGCGAGTAATTCTCCTTGCAACTGCCCAAGGTCAGCATCATTGCCGCCATAAGCAAATATGTCAATTTCTTCATACGATTATCTTTATTACGTTATTTGTTCTTTAGCTACCTCAATCAATTATTACTCTATCACCTTCTCGTTCTTCAAGAACTGGAACAATCCCATGAAGATATAGCCATTCTCATCCATATACGTGGCGATATCATCGCCTACGATAACTATCTTGCGGAAGGAATCGTCTATTTTCTTTAGCGAGGCAAGTTCTTGTTCACGCTTTTCTTCCGTAGGCAAGGCATACGCCGACTGGATGTAATACTTATCAAGCCCATTCGTGGCTATGAAATCTATCTCCAACTGCTGATAAGTACTCTTGCCGTCTCGCATCACTCGGCTTTCCACTACTCCTACATCCACCACATAACCACGGATTCGCAACTCATTGTAGATGACATTTTCCATGATATGCGTAACCTCTTGTTGGCGAAAGTTGAGACGAGCATTGCGCAAACCAACATCCACCACATAATACTTCTTGATGCTCTCGTAATACTTCCGCCCCTTCACATTGTAACGGCGAGAGCCCTCAAAGAGGAAAGCGTTCTCCAAACTTTGCATATAAGAAGAGACTGTCTCTGCGTCCAACTTTACGTGTTGCACACTCTCCAAAGTATTTTTTATCTTTGTAGGATTGGTTAGTGAACCTATCGACGAGCACAGAGAATCCACCAAACTCTCCAATGCCATACGATTCTTGATGCCATTTCTCTCTACTACGTCATCCAGATAAGTTTTCTGCCAAAGGCGTTGCAGATAGCTTACCTTCTGCTCAGGAGTGGGTTGATTTCTAAGGGCAGGCATTCCTCCATAGGTATAATATTCCTTCCAAAGTTCATTGACTGGTTCTGTTCTATCAGTACAGAATTCCTTGAAAGAAAAGGGATAGACTCTCACCTCATCGCCACGCCCACGAAATATGGTATTGATGTCGCTTGAAAGAAACTTAGAGTTGCTCCCCGTGATATAGACATCTACATTGTCACGAGCATTCAATCCATTCACTATTCTTTCAAATCCCTCCACCATTTGAATCTCATCAAGAAAGACATAATAGTTTGCATCCTCATCGGTTATTTGGGAATATAGATGATTCTTGAGAACTATCGGGTCGGTCAGATCTTTCCCATCAATGTCTTCATCCATATCAAAAGACACTATCAAGATATTCTCCTTCGACACACCTTGCCCCAGCAAATAGTCTCTATACACCTTTTTGAGAAGCCACGACTTTCCACATCGACGTGTACCCGTGATGATTTTCACTTCACCATTGTCTCGCCGATTAATCAATTTTTGCAGATAAACTTGTCTATTTACATACTTTGCCATAACCTTCTATTCGGAATTTACTGCAAATTTACAATAAATTTCGGATAGAGCGATATTTTATCGTAACATCATACAAAAATATAACATTTATTAGCTAATATCCAACTGATATACAATAAAATAAAAATGGTTTTCAATCTACTCATCCAACTTACTTTGACTACATTCAAAGCAACTCTATTCGGGATTTACTGTAAATTTGCAGTAAATCCCGAATGAACTACACAAATAATCATTTATATCGTCTTATCATACAAGCCGCCATCTCATAGTACTAATATTCCATAAAAAAATGCCCCCAACTTTGGATGTTCAAAAATTTAAACGTACATTTGCCTTAAATTAGCACATCTCAAAGGAACAAAAATAAGAAAAGAATAATAAGATAAGATGTTTCAGAAATTCATTATCAATCGAGACGGCGTACTAAAGTTCGGACATGTATATCTCCACCGCGATATGCTTGCCCCAGGAGAGCAATGCACCTACGGCGGAGGACTTTGGAAAATAGACGAGGGCAGAGGAGCCATCGTGCTCTATGGCAGAAGCTTCGACTTCGGTCCTCCAGACTTCGACTATGTAAAGAGAATAGACTGGTCGGGATTAGGCGGAACACCCCGACCATTACTCTACTTGCCGCACTGGCCCGATGAGGAGGAAGTGATTCCGATTATGATTTAAGCCTTCCCTTTCCATCAAAAAAGGAAGGCTATATGGAAGCTGATCTACATAAACGGATCGAGCAACGCCATCAAGTCGGCCTTCGACATAGCTCCACTCTCCCGATACAATACTTCCCCATTGCGGAAGAGCATCAATGTCGGGACGGAGCGGATGTCGTATTGGGAAGCCACATCGTTGTGAGCATCCACATCCACCTTGATGATGCGAAGCTTGTCGCCCACCGTCTTCTTCAAGTCTTCCAATATCGGGTGCATCATTTTGCATGGCTGGCACCATGTCGCAAAGAAATCAACCAATACCAGTTGATTGCCAGATATTACTTCATTGAATGTTTCCATTATTTTTTCCTTTCAATATTTACATTACCTATTCCTTCGGGAAAGGATACTTGTCCCTGAGTTTCATGCCGAAGTAACTACACCTCATCCATCCGATACAGTTTCCAACCATCAAACTGCATGATGACGCGATGCAACTGGGTGCCTTGGCGCAATGCCTCAACCCTCGGTGCCTCGGAATATTGCTTGATTTGCTTCGTGGCTTCCTCCCATTGCTGGGCTATCAGTCCCTCATGCACTTTCTTCGTCATTCCCTTCTCCTTCTTCGGAATCAGTTTCAACTCCAGGATGTAGCTGTGCTTCGTAGGATAATGCGTCAAGTCGGGCAAGAGGAAGAAGTCGCAATAACCATGGTTCAACTCCAGCTCTGGCGCTGTATAATAGTAATTATTGAGGTTGAGATAAGCCATGAAGAAACCTTGCAGGTTGCGCTCAGCCTCGATGCCATCACGAACAGACGAGACGTTGGCATAACTATCAGCCAAGAAGGTCAACCCCTCTCGCCACTTGCCGTCGTATGCCATGTCATAATAATAATCGGTGAGCTTGTTCACACTCAGCGTTGCCTTCTCCTCGAAAATTTCCTTCAGATAGCCATAATATTGCTTGCGGACATTGTTGTTCGGAATGCCCAATATCAGCTTATCGCCACGAGTACCCTTGATGGTCAACATGCCATAATAGAACAACAAGCTCGGAAATATCTCTGGGTCAGTAATCTGACTGGCAGGGAAAGTCTCCTCTATACGAGTAATAATCTCGCCTGTCTCGGCTATTCTCTCAATGACACCCTTACGATCGCCATCCAATTTGTCGAGCTGGATGAGCTTGCGCATCTTGTTGTAGTCGGTCTTTGTGTTCGGGTCTATCATCTCCTCTGGTGCCTCGCCCCTGTTCATGTAGTTGCGAAGATAATAGAGCACCATGTCGCAATTAAAAACTCGGCTTTGAGTTTCCAACGCTCCCTTGGCAAAGCAATAGTTGTCGTACCAAGGTTTCATATCATTGATGATGGCCTCGATGTCGCTGTCCGGGCGTATCAAGCCATTATCTCTATAATATGTAAAAATATCGCGTACATCCTCTGTTGAGAAGCCCAACATCTGGTTGAATTCCTCCTTGGTGGAAATATGCCAACCGATATTGAAGCCACTGGTCACGTCATCCAAGGTCACAGGACTGACACCCGTGATAAAGATTCGTTCAAAGTTGCCCTTGAACTTCTTGAAGATGTCACGGTAGAAACCTTCGGCATGCGTGATGGCCCAATACACCTTCTCCCCTTGTTCGTTGAGCACGGTGTTGGTGAAGTTGTCGTATTCGTCGATGATGAGATAGAGAGGATATTTGTGGTATTTCGCCTCGTTTATGATGATGGCAAATTTACCAACGGCATCCTCTGTTTCCCTCACTTTCTTGATGGTTTCCTCTGGATAAAACTCATGATAATTGCGCACGAACCCATCCAATTCGACCCCAAGGAAGAAATTGAATCGCTCTTCCAGTTTTTCAATATCACCTCCCACCTGCGAGAAATCAAGGTAAAGCACTTGAAACTTTCCTTGCAAGGGCGTAGGATGCTGGCCTATCCATAGGTCGCCAAACAAGTCTTGGAACTTGTCCTTGTTGAGAATGTCATAGTAGGCATGGAGCATACTGATGAACACGCTCTTACCGAAACGGCGAGGGCGAATGAAAAACAGGTTGCGAGCCTGAGCCTCCAACTTAGGCAAATACATCGTCTTATCGACATAGTAGAGATTGTCTCTTCTCACGATGTCGAAATCTGACACGCCGTATGGTATTTCCTTGATTTTGTTCTGCTCCATGATGTTTATTGCTTAATCCGTAATCTTATTCTGCAAAAATACAACTTTATATTGGAACCACCAAATATTTCCGACTGATTCTATACTTGTTTTGAAAAGAAACTTGAAAGTTCCTTCACTTTTTCAACTATTCATCTGAATAGCAACGACTTTTGATGAAGGATATTATTCCTCACCTTCAACCTTACAACCATCAAATCCCATTTCCTTGGCTTTGTCTTCGCCAAAAGTATAATAGATAGCCTCTGCCTCATCGCAAACCTCGCCTTTCGAGTTTTCCAAGGACAAGGCGATTGTCACGATGTTGCGACGTTGGTTGGTGATATGCCCACGAATGGTAATCTGCGAATCGGTGGTCATCACAGGCTTCTTGTACTTCACGTTGAGTTGCATCGTTACGCCAGTGGTCTGTAGTTTTCGGTTGATGACCCAACCAGCCACTTCGTCCATCAGCATACCGATGACTCCGCCATGCAATGTGTTCACCCATCCCTGGTAGTTTTCGCCAGGATGCCAGATAGTTAGTACATCATCGCCATCTTCCCAAAACTCCAGATGCAATCCGATGGGATTGCTGGGAGAACAGCATACGCAGTTGTACCCCTCCTTATTCAAATATGGATTTAATATCTTCTTCATATTTTTCTTTTTTTCTTATTATTACGATGAATATGCTGACAAAGGTAAGATTATTTTTGGAAACAACCAAGGAATATCGGATAAAAGATGCAAAGAAACAGGTATTATGATGTAAAGACTTAGTTCTTATGATGCAAAGACTTAGTTCTTATGATGCAAGAACCCTTTTCTTGCGATGGTTTGGCGACCGCCATCTGTTCTGCTGACGGTCGTCAAGTCATCACGTGGTGGTCGCCAACTGGTCTATTGGCGACCGTCAAAGTTTAAATAAACCTAATTCTTTGCATCATCATATACAAGGTATTACATTATTATATATATTTGCATCACTTTTAGACAATAATAACAACTAACATATATAATAACGATGGAACTAAAATATGACCTCTATACGCTCAACAACTCCCAGGGCACCGGGGAGAATCGTGAGTATGTTCGCCTCATCCAACATGAGCCGATGACGGCAAAGCAACTACAAGAAAAGATACAGGATAGATGTTCTCTCACCAAGGGAGATGTCGCAGCAGTCCTTTCTGAACTCCACGACATCGCCGTCCAGGAGTTTCAGATGGGACATCGCTTCTACATCCCTGAGATAGGATATTTCTCCATGTCGGCAAGTTTGGAAATGCCCGAGGATAATCCCGATAAGAAAATCACGGGAAAGGAAGTGCGACTCACTGGCATCAACTTCCGCCCAGAGGCAGGTTTTCTGCAAGAAGTACAACGAGGCGTACATTTCGTTCGCTCTCGCTATTCCAGCCAATCTACGAAATATACTGAGGAGAAGTTGCTGGAGAAAATCAAGGAGTACTTACAAACCGACCGATACATCACCTGCAAGATCATGCGCTTCCAGTTTGGCTTGACGCAATACACCGCCCAAAAGTGGCTCAACTATTTCTGCGACAAGGAGATTCTAGTAAAGGATGGAACGCCCCACTCGCCCATCTATTTTCTGAAGTAGATAAGCCGAGTTCTCATCATCTTATCCTATCATCAAAAAAGCATCACACTATTTTTCCTTCACCAGAAATTACTGATTATCAGCAGGAAAGACTGAAAAGTGAAGGCATTTTTTGAAAAAGAAAACAAAAAATACTTGCAGGATAAAAAGTAAAGTCGTATCTTTGCAAAATTAATCATTTACGAATCGGAATCATGACAAAGGAAGAACTGATAGAGAGAATCAACGACATCGAATGGGAAGACTTCGAGGCTAAGGAAGCCAAGAGCGAACTCCCCAAGAATGTTTGGGAAACCGTGGGTGCATTCGCCAACTCATCGGGTGGATGGATCGTGCTCGGCATCAAGCAAACTGGCAAGAAGTTTGAAATCACCGGTGTCGATAATGCCGAGAAGTTGGAGCAAGACTTCTTGGGGACTTTGCGCTCCCGAAAGTTTAACGAGCCTTTGGAGGCAAAGGCGATGCTCTATCATATAGATGGTAAGAAAGTATTGGCGTTCCATGTGCCTTCGTCTCCTCATAAACCGATATATTACAACAATCCACAAAACACTTTCATCCGTTTTGGAAGTGGCGACCAAAGAGCGACCAATGGTGAGATTACAGCAATGTTCCATAATCAATCTTTCGGCATTAAGTCTGAGAAGATTCTCCCTAAGACCGACCTTTCGATGCTCAACAAAGAATCAATCGAGGATTATCGTGGTTACTTCAAATTATACAGCAATCGTCCTAACCTCGCCAATGGCGAAATCTCTGACTTCTGCAAACGAATAGGTATTTGCGACGAGGAAGGCCATCTGAACTATGGTGGATTGATGTGTTTCGGAAAATATGAGTATGTACGCCGATATGTACCTACTTTTTGGATGGACTTGGTGGAGATTCCTGGCAGAAGCGTGCAAGAAGCCGCTACCCGATACACTTATCGAGTGCCAGAGCAAGACAATCTTTGGGATTATTACCAGATTATGATTCGCCGTCTGCGCCTTATCGTGGACACCCCTTTCAAGATGAACGACATGGGAGTAAACGTGGAAGATCGTTCGCAATTCAAGATTCTGCGAGAAGCATTGGTCAACATGCTCAGTCACTTCGACCCATGGAGCACTGTGCATAGTTGCATTCATATCTATACCGACAGAGTCGAGTTCTTCAACGCTGGTGGTTATCCCGTACCCATTGAGCAACTGGGCAATCGCCTATATTCCAATCCTCGCAACCCAATCATCGCTAAGATGTTTCGATTGGTAAATATATCAGAGACAATCGGTTATGGATTTGATATGATGAACGAATGGAAGAAGATTACTGAAAGAAATGTCGATTTCGAGAGCGATTTATGCACAAGCTGTGTTACTTTCTGGTTGCCGAGTAACAGGGTTGGTAACAATGCTGGTGTCAATGCTGGTGTCAATGCTGGTGTCAATGCTGGTGTCAATGCTAACGACAGAGATATTTGCATACTAGAAACTTGTAGAACTCCAAAATCTAGAAGAGAAATCTTTGACGTATTAGGAGTAATATACCATATGAAAAATTACAAAGCTTTTATAGAACCGCTTGTTAATAATGGCTTTATAGAATTGACTATTCCTGAAAAGCCAAAAAGCCCTAACCAAAAGTTTGTAATTACAGAAAAAGGGAAATATTTACTTACATTGCTGAAGAAATAGATAACATATAGGTATAAAGTAACTATGTCAGTAACCATGTCGGTAACTATGTCGGTAACTATGTCGGACAGAAAATTCTATAAATATTTAACAGAAATAAAATCCAAACAATGAACGATATTAAGTTAACATCAGATAAAATAGAAATTGCAGAAGTAAACAAACGTCGCAAGAAATTGCTAGCCGATTTCCTTGCAGCATTTCCAATAGATACACTCCAAGACATGACCTTGGAACAATACACCAACTTAAAGTAAAAAGACTCCTTCTGTTATTATATGACAACAAAAACTATCATTTCCAAAGTACTGGCAATCGTGGCAATCCTTTTGCTACAATGTCCCATCCACGCCAAGGCGCAAGAGCCGAAAGCTCCTCGCCTCAGCTATGCCATGACACTGCATGTAAAATGCACTGCTGCCATGGAAGTAGGAAACATTCCACAAGGCAAGCGAGTGGTCATTCCTATCATCGGCGGCACTTTCGAGGGAAAGGACGAAAAGGGACAAGACTTCAAGGGCGAAGTGCTATCAGGCGGTGCCGATTACCAACTGGTGGATACCACCCACAATCGTACCCGTCTGGAGGCCATCTACAACATCAAGACTTCGGATGGTATTCTCATCCATGTAAGAAACGTGGGAGTCCTCGCCAACCCGAAACTCAGCGATGGTACACAAGGATTCTACTTCCAGACCTCCCCTGTATTCGAAGCACCAATGGATAGTAAGTATGCTTGGCTCAACGATGCTATCTTCGTCTGCACTCCATTCTTCGAAAAAGATATGATAGGACTAAAAGTCTGGAAAATCAATTAAATGGAAACAAACTATAAAATCCCCTTCAATATGAAGAAGAAAATCATCATCCTGTCGTTCCTCATGGCATCTTTCTGCCTGGGAATGAATGCCGCCAACAAGAAGCGCATACAATGCACCTTCGACCAGGGCTGGACCTTCAAGCTCTGCGCCAACCATGCAGAGGCATCGCAGGTGCTCCATACTCTTGGCATCAGCAACCCAAACTTATCGTCCAACACCTCAACTGGAAAAAAGACGAAAATAACCGATGATACCGAGCCAGAACAGGCACAAGTAACCGCAAGCGAAATCACTTCCTCGCAAGCCACGACATCGACATCGTCGGCATCGTTATCATCCAACAAAAGTTTCAGAAACGTAACCATCCCACACGACTGGAGCATCGAACTCCCTTTCGACCCGAAAGTGGGAGGCTCGGCGGGCTATCTGCCTGGTGGACAAGGCATCTATGCCAAGGACTTCACTTTGCCTGTCGATTATCAGAAGAAGTTAGCACAAGGTGAACAACTCAGCATCCACTTCGATGGCGTCTATCATCGTGCCACCATCTGGCTGAACGGTCATCGACTGGGACATCACATGTATGGATACACGGGATTCTCCTACGACATCACCCCATATATTAATAAGATGGGGAAAAATCGCCTTGTGGTGCATGTGGATAGAGAGGAGCAATCTCGTTGGTACACAGGCTCGGGCATCTATCGCCACGTTTGGTTACAGATGAACAACCCAACACACATCAAGGAGCACGGCATCTTCGTGACGGCAAAGACCGACGGGACCGTGAATGTACAAACAGAGGTGGAAGGCGATGCCGGTTGCAAGGTTACGCACATCATCCTCGACAAGAACGGCAGGAAGGTTGCCTCGGCGATAGCTCGCGAAAAAGCAGAAGCATCGGCTCACCAAATAGCAGGAGCCTCCGCATCTACAACCCAGCTTCTTGTCAAAAACCCACAACTATGGAGCACAGACTCCCCTACGCTCTATACCCTCTTGACACAAGTGAAAGACAGCAAGGGAAAACTCGTGGACGAGGTGGAGACACCTTTCGGTTTCCGTGACATTCGTTTCGATGCCAACACGGGCTTCTACCTAAACGGCAAGAACATGAAACTCAAAGGCATGTGCTTGCATCAAGATGCAGGAAGCCTGGGCGTCGCCGTACCTGAGGAAGTTTGGGCTCGTCGCTTGAAGGCGATGAAGGAGATAGGTTGCAATGCCATCCGATGCTCCCACAATCCACCTTCGCCTGAGTTTCTGAACATCTGCGACACCTTGGGATTGTTGGTTCTCGACGAGACATTCGACAAATGGAAATCGGGCTATTACGAACCGTTCTACGATGAGTACGCCCACCAAGACATCGCCGACATGGTATTGAGAGACCGAAATCATCCTTCCGTCATCGTGTGGAGCATTGGCAACGAGGTGCATGAGGCTTGGAACAAGGACGACGAGGGCGTAAACAGAGCCAAGGAACTGAACGCCATCGTGAAGCAACTAGACCCAACTCGCCCTACGATGCTCGCTTGCCAACAGGGATTCGAGGACAGGATTGCCGACGTTGCCGACCTCGTGGGCTACAACTACCTGGAGCCTCGAATGATAGCCGACCACAAGCGCTATCCCCAGCGCAAGATGTTTGTGAGCGAAGCCTTCGTATATTATTCAGGCCTAAGAGAGAACTTGGTTCGCGATTTCGTGGAACACAATCCATGGCATTTCGTGGAAGAGAATCCTTTCATCGCTGGATCTTTCGTTTGGGCTGGTGTCGATTATCTCGGCGAGTCATCGCCTTGGCCAGCCAAGGGTTGGTGCTCCTGTCCGTTCGACATGACCTTGAAGGAACGTCCACAGGCTGCATTCTATCATCCTGCTTGGAACCCCGACAAAGACTATCTGAAACTCGTGGTTCGCGACAACTGCTTCGACCAGGCGATGGGAACCGACCATTGGCAATACCCACCGATGGCTGATACTTGGGACTTGCCATACACCGACTCCCGATGTGTGGAAGTAAGATGCTATACCACCTGCGACTCGGTACAATTCTTCTTCCCGATGTGGAGCAATCCTCAGTTGCCACTGAAGCCACGCAAGACCGCAGACTACAACGACCATTGCATCACCATCCAGTTGCCTGCCCGACAAGGCAAGGTACTGGCCATCGGATATAAGGACGGAAAGGAAGTGATGAGAGATTCGCTCATCAATCATGGTCCGGTGGCAGATGTAAGATTGGATGCCGACTATACGACTCTGAGAGCCGCCAAGCCTGATTACTCGGAAGTTGCTGCATTGCCTAATGGCAATAGCAATAGCAACAACAAAAACGACAAAGGGAACAAGCATTCTATCACTCCATGGAGTACGGTTTCCCATATCCGCCTCACACTGGTGGACAAGGAAGGACGCATCCAACAGATGCAACCCAAGAAATTCCGGGTTGAGGTTGAGGGACCTATCCGTTTGCTAGGCGTTGAGACTGGCGATATGCGTAGGATGGATTCATGGCGAACCACCGAGCTGAAGACCTATTTCGGCGAAGGTTTCGCCCGCTTGCAATCCACCACTCAAAAGGGAATCGCCAAGGTGAAATTCTATGTAGAAGGTTTCGACAAGCCATTCGTAAAAGAGATTGTCATCAAATAAATTTGATAGAAGTACTAATACGAATACAGACACTTACACTAAAATAAAGAAGCGAAAAAGGGCGATTGCTTTCCCACTCTTTAGGAAATGCAATCGCCCTTTTGATATAAGACTTTCAGAAAGAAGAGCTATTGAATTCTTCGTTCTTCTCTCTTCACTAAACTTACTTCCAAGGATTCTCAGTTGGATAAGGCAAGCTTGCTGGCTGGTTGTAAGCGATGTCCTTGATGCCAAGATACTTGAACACCTCGAACAAGGTCTTGCCTACATGAGAGAATGCTACGGCACCGTGGTGTGGATAGCCCTTCTGAATCAATACGTGACGATAGAAGCGACCCATCTCGTTGATGGCGAAGATACCGATACCACCGAATGAACGAGTAGGAACATCGAGTACCTCACCCTCGGCGATGTAAGAACGGAGGTTGCCCTCTGAATCGCACTGGAGGCGATAAAAGGTGATGTCGCTGGCTGCGATGTCGCCCTCCAAGGTACCACGTGTGAAGTCTGGCTTGCCACCATTCTCCAAAAGGCGGTTTTGGATGAGCTGGTACTTGATCTTACGGTTAGAGCACATCTTGCACTGTGGAGTGTTACCGCAGTGGAAGCCCATGAAGGTATCGGTCAACTTGTAATCGTACTTGCCCTTGATGTCCTCGTCATAAATATACTGAGGAACAGAGTTGTTGATGTCGAGCAAGGTAACGGTATCGTCAGAAGCGCACATGCCGATGTACTCAGAGAGAGCACCATAGATATCTACCTCGCAAGCCACAGGGATGCCACGGCTCACCAAACGGCTGTTTACATAGCAAGGCTCGAAACCGAACTGGCTTGGGAATGCAGGCCAGCACTTGTCGGCGAATGCTACATACTGGCGAGAACCCTTGTGAGCCTCAGCCCAGTCGAGCAATGTCAACTCAAACTGTGCCATACGGCGGCTGAGGTCTGGATAGTAGCAGCCCTCGCCCATCTCCTTCGCCATGTCGGCGCAAACGTCATCGATACGTGGGTCGTTCTCGTGCTCCTTGTAAGCCACGAGGAGGTCGAGCTCAGAGTTCTCCTCAATCTCTACGCCCAACTCATACAAGCCCTTGATAGGAGCGTTGCAAGCGAAGAAGTCCTGAGGACGTGGACCGAAGGTGATAATCTTCAAGCCCTTCAAACCGAGGATGACGCGAGCCACTGGCACGAAGTCCTTGATCATCTTGGCTACTTCCTCAGCTGTACCTACAGGATACTCTGGGATATAACCCTTCAGGTGGCGCATGCCAAGGTTGTAAGAGCAGTTGAGCATACCGCAGTAAGCGTCGCCACGACCATTGATCATGTCGCCGTCGCCCTCGGCAGCTGCTACAAACATGCAAGGACCATCAAAGTTCTTTGCAATCAAAGTCTCAGGAGTCTCAGGACCGAAGTTGCCGAGGAATACCACCAAGGCGTTGCATCCCTGTTCCTTTACTTCGCCCAAAGCCTTGAGCATATCTTTTTCGTTCTCAACAGTAGTCTGACAGTTGAAAATCTCACCCTTGTACTCTTTTACGATGTTCTCACGGCGCTGAGTAGAAAGCGCGATTGGGAAACAGTCACGGCTAACGGCAATGATACCGAGCTTTACTTGTGGAATGTTGTTGCTTACCATAATTAGTTTTTTATTTAAGTTTTTGTATAAATACTTATTTAGTTTATTTGTTTACGTACTTTGTTTATTCAGATTGTTGGTCATAACGATTCTCGCGACACAATATCTGAGCACAAAAGTACAAATTATTTTTGTATTGACAAGCGTTTTAAGATAAATTATATCACAAAATCTTTAGTAAACAGTGGAATTGAAGGCGAATGAAACATAAGATAAAGTTCTTGAAACATTTCATACACCTAGTATCGCCTCAAAGGGCGATACTTAATGGTGTAAATCTCATTGAAATAATTCTTCCAAGTATTCTCTGTCTTGTCATCATCCCTGATGATTCGGATACCGTAGAAGCGAGTGCCCGTCTCCCGATATTCCTTAAATCGGCTGAGCAGCGACTGCGGTGGGTCTGGTATCAAGAAATCAGTAACCCAAAGCACGTCGGCATTCACATAATGAAGCCCATCGTTGTCGAGCAAGTCGAACATCAGCTTCATCATCTTCTTCGCCGAGGTTCCGCCCCCGATGAAAGGAAGATGGGTCGTGGAAGCCTGTCGGCGAACCGACCGCCCTGTATGCCCCATGCCCTCAGAAGAATAATCAGCAGATGTCTTTGTCCTATCTTTAGAATATGAATCTTTGGAATAAGAATCTGTGCCATCTGTGAAATCCGTGGGAGATTTACTCGATGAAGAATCTGCGAGAGACTCGACCCCGAATTCATCCACTACCGTGATTCCAATCTTTCTCAGATGATTCGCCTTGCGCTTCGCCATCAAGTCGATGGCACGTGTGCTCACCGAGAAGTCGATGAGAAAGCAATCCCGCTCCAAGTCCTCCGCCGTCTGTTCGAGCAGGGAGATAAGCGTGGAGGAGATACGTTCCGGAGTGCCATACATGCTCGCCGAGGTATCAATGCAAACAATCATCGGTCCCTTTCGAGAGGCATGGGTAAAGCCAAGCTTGCGGGAAGGCTTCGACATCTCGCTCTTATAGCGAAAAGTTTGGAGCCTACGCGTGCGATACTTATATATAAAGAGTCCCTCCATATCCTCGTCGCTATACTGGGCGAGTTCAAGAGGGAGGAGCGAGTTGAGGTCATCGCCCACGGTGATTCCCTCGATGTCGCTTCCAGCCGAATGCTCCATCTTCATCTCCACCCCCGAGGCAATGGTAAGCCTGTCCTTGCCGTTGGCATCGGCCACACGTCCCATCTTCGCCACGATTTCCTTGATTTCTGGATAACGGTCTTGTACTTTCATCTCGTTGAGTCGGCGCTCAAACTCGGTTTCAGTCCAGGCATCTTTCAGAAGTTCCCAGGCTTGCACGGCACGCCCCTCACTGATTTTATTAGTTTTCATAATCCGAGACACTTGATCCATCTTACTAATCAGTCCCGACTCGAAGTTGCTCTGACGAATAGAGATGTAATCCTTCAACTTGCCCAAAGCCTGATGTTCAATACATCCCTTCCAATCTTTCACCAATCGCTCCCAGTTCTCATTTTTAGAAGCACCATCTCCTTTGAAAAGACGAATAAAAAAACGCTTGTCGAAACCATCGTCAAGGTGCTCTTGCTCCAATTGATTGAGCAAGGGGTGCCAAACATTTTCATCCATTCGCTTGAAACTAGACCAGTCAAGTACCTCTTCCGCCCGATGATTCTCTGTCCAAGCGCGCTGACGCTGAAAACGAATGTGATGTACGCACTCAACAATAAACTTGCCTACATCTTCATAAAATATTTTTGCCTTGATCTTACTGTTTTTCACCTGCAATGGAAACTTTGGAGCAAATTCATCATCAGTGAAAGGCATTTCCTTTTTATTGAACTCAGACTTAAATAGATATATAAGATAATCCTTCAGGGGATCTTCCTGCGTATTCCAAGGCATGGCGTTCTGAGGCGAATCAGGAATAATCACCTGCC
>ERZ808240.1920-NODE-1920-length-24247-cov-6.979373_pt1 | contig 24247 bp, 16 predicted proteins | sample MGYA00521084_ERZ808240 | MGnify/ENA primary metagenome ERZ808240 (study PRJEB31516, sample SAMN03275571) | gut metagenome | biome: mammalia-associated habitat; material: feces | host: Papio cynocephalus | place: Kenya | collected 2012-08-06 ... | reverse complement strand
TGACAAAAACAATGCACAAATTCATATCAATTAATTTTGAACACCTACTTAAAAACGATATTTTTACATAGAAACAATGCAGACCTATTGAACAATCATCATTCAATAGGTCTGCATTGTTTTGTAGTATGTTATTGCTCTTTTAGGCTTGTGCAACCTCTTTTGCTTCGTCTTCCTTATGGTCTAAAGCCTCGTAGCGAGAGTGCTTACTGATGTATTCAGGAACAATATCCTTCATCTTCTTAACAGTTGCCATATCATCATAGCGTGATGCTATCTTGCGAAGTTCTTCAAGGTCTTTCTCTGCATCCTTATATTCGTAGTTGCGAACCATGGCAATGCGAATTTTCTTGTGGAATGAAGGTAGCGTATTCTCGTTTTCGTTGAGAACTTCCTCGTAAAGTTTCTCACCTTCGCGCAAGCCTGTGTATTTAATCTCTACATTCTTCGCTCCGCTGAGCGCAATCATGCGCTTGGCAAGGTCGGCAATACGCACGGGCTCACCCATATCGAACACGAATATTTCGCCGCCTTTACCATGTGTGCCAGCTTCAAGCACAAGCTTGCAAGCTTCGGGGATAAGCATAAAGAAACGAATAATCTTGGGGTGAGTAACGGTGAGAGGACCGCCAGCTGCTAACTGTTTGCGGAACAATGGAATGACAGAACCATTGCTGCCTAACACATTGCCAAAACGTGTGGTGACAAACTGTGTGATGCCTTTTACTTGCCCATCCTTGATAGCTTTATCGAGGCTCTGAACGTAGATTTCGCATATACGCTTTGAACATCCCATTACGTTGGTAGGATTAACAGCTTTATCGGTAGAAATCATTACAAACTTCTTAACGCCATATTTTACGCTAAGGTCGGCAATGATTTTAGTACCCCATACATTGTTCTGTACACTCTCGCTGGGGTTGTCCTCCATCATAGGCACATGCTTGTAGGCTGCTGCGTGGAATACGTAGTCGGGCTTGAATGTTCTGAATATCTCTTCCATCCTGTCGGCCTTGCAGATGCTTGTTACTACAGTCTCGGCTTTAATGTCGGGGTAGTTGTTCTTCATCATGAGGCGAATGTCGTGTTGAGGCGTTTCTGCTTGGTCGATAAGCATCATGTCTGAAGGCTTATAAATAGCTATCTGACGTACCATCTCCGAGCCGATACTACCTGCAGAACCCGTAATAAGCACTTTTTTGCCGCTAAGCAATGCACCTACGCTGTCCATATCTACTTGTATCTCGTCGCGTGGAAGCAAGTCTTCAATGTTCACCTCGCGCATCTGCACTTTTTCGTTTACCCCTCCCTTATGTTTGTTCCATTCTTCAGCGTTAGATGCTACATAGATTTTAATGCCTGCGTTGATAAGCATATCCTGAAACTTGCGATTATTTAAGAATGCATCGTGTTTCAGCGGACTTACCATTACGGCTTTAACCTTGTTCTTTTTGATGATAGAGAGCAAATCCTCTTGTGTAGAGTAGATGCGCTGCCCCATCAAGCGTTCTGAATAATGCTTTTTACTATCCCCAATATAGCCTACGATGAGATGCTTAACGGGCTTGGTGTTGCGTGCTTCGTTGGTCATAGCAATGGCACCTGCATGCGTACCATAGATAAACACGCGCTCTGCAGTGTTGCTCATCAATACGCTCTCAAACAATATCTTGATAAGTACACGTACACCACACATCATTGCTGTTGTGCCAAAGTAAATGGCAAACAACATGCGTCCCGTAAGCGGCATAAAAATGTTGGTAAGATTGCAGTTTACTACTACTAAACTAAAGGCAAATCCTAAAACAAATGCCAATATACTTGCATACATTACGCGCAACAAGTCAATGAATTGCGAGTAGCGAAGTATGCCCGAATAGGTGTGGAACACTCTTGAACCAATAAGGTTTGTTAGTGTGAGAATTAAGAATGTGTGGACAAGTGTTGGCCCATAGTTTAACATCTCACTTGCTGGGTGTCGAAGCCACATCATAGCAAGTCCACCAAAAAAGCAAATAAATGCGTCAAGAATAACGATGCACCAATATGGTAAGGCTGTTCGACCAAAGTACCAATTGAAGATTTTACCTATTAATTTCATATCGGGGGGTAATTTTAATTAATCAATGTGAGATGTGAGAGGACATCGTAGCGGTTGCTTCGAGCATGAACATGCCAATTATTTTCTATAGATAAAATTGCTACACTTTATCTCAGAAAAGTATTGAAATATGTACAACATCTCAAGTTGTGATTGTTCTGTTAGTATTATATTCATACAAGCTAAGTATAGTTGTAAATAATAGATGCCGCTTTACCTAAATATACAACATGACTATTTGATGTTATTTACATTTCACTCTATAAATTTAACCAAGCTTGTTCTTAATCTATGTAATGATAGTGTAAGGCGAATGCAATAAAAACTTGTTTTTAAATTGCTGAGCCGCAGCCTATCTTATGCAAAGATACGCAATTTTTAGTAAATCAAAATAAATAGCTAAGATATTTAACAAGTGTATATTGGTTTTCAATGATAAATTTGCAACTTTTTCATCGTTTATCATTATCTTTGTATATATTTCTTGTAAAAAGTAAAACATTTTGCAGATTATGAATATTGTAGATAGATTTTTAAAGTATGTAAGTTTCGACACGCAAAGTGCCGAAGACGCCAATACCACGCCAAGCACAGCTAAGCAATTGAAACTTGCTGAATATTTGCGCAATGAACTCAAAGAGATTGGTCTTGCTGATGTAGAGATGGACGAGAATGGCTATGTATATGCCACATTGCCTGCTAACACCGACAAGGACATTCCGACGATAGGCTTTATATCGCACATGGATACAAGTCCTGATTGTTCTGGAGCCAATATACATCCCCGTATTGTAAAAGATTATGATGGCAAGGACATTGTGCTTGATGAGGCTGCGGGCATAGTAACGTCGCCAAGCAAATTTCCAGAGCTACTTGATCATGTAGGCGAAGATATTATTGTAACAGATGGACATACGCTTCTTGGTGCAGACGACAAGGCTGGTATAGCCGAAATCGTCCAGGCTATGGTATACCTGATTGAACATCCAGAAATCAAACATGGACGTGTGCGCGTAGGTTTTAATCCTGATGAAGAAATAGGATTGGGTGCGCATAAGTTTGATGTAAAGAAGTTTGATTGTGCATGGGGGTATACCATGGATGGTGGCGAATTGGGCGAACTTGAATACGAGAATTTCAATGCTGCAAGTGCTAAGATAGAGGTGCACGGAGTAAGCGTGCATCCTGGTTATGCCAAGGGTAAGATGATAAATGCAGCTCGTGTGGCAGCAGAGTTTGCTGCCCAAATGCCTGCAACCGAGACACCCGAACAAACCGTAGAATATGAGGGCTTTTATCATTTGCTAAATATTGAAGGTAACGTAGAGCACGCCACATTATCTTATATCATACGCGACCACGACCGTGCACGCTTTGAAAAGCGCAAAGCGTTTGTTGAGAAGGCTGCACTTTGGATGAACGAACGCTATGGCGAAGGCGTAGTGACAGCAACTATTGCAGACCAATACTATAATATGCGTGAGATGATAGAACCAGTTCCGCATGTAGTAGACATTGTGATAGATGCTATGAAGGAGTGTGGCATTCCATCCAAGGTGCGAGCCATTCGTGGTGGAACAGATGGTGCACAACTTTCGTTCAAGGGTTTGCCTTGTCCTAATATCTTTGCTGGTGGTTTGAATTTTCATGGTCCACATGAGTTCTTGCCAATACCCTCTATGCAGAAAGCCTCTGAATTGGTTGTGAAGATAATAGAGCTAACAGCTAAGAGATAAACACTTATTTACACATGGTAGAAACTGGCGTGTTGCATTGCTTATAAACATCAACACGCCAGCATTTTTATAAAATATACTTAGGTAATGGAAAATCTCATATCCGATTTGGCGCTCATACTGATTATGGCAGGTATCGTCACCATTGTGTTTAAGCGCTTGAAGCAGCCTCTTGTATTGGGCTACATAGTGGCGGGATTTTTGGCAGGACCACACATGCCCTATACTCCCAGTGTGACAGATATGACCAATATTCACATTTGGGCAGATATAGGTGTGATATTTTTGATGTTTACACTTGGACTTGAGTTTTCGTTTAAGAAAATAATCAAGATGGGCATTGGCCCTATCATAGCAGCATGCAGCGTAATGTTCTGCATGATGAGTCTTGGCAACATGGTGGGACATCTGTTTGGCTGGGGCAGTATGAATAGTTTGTTTCTTGGTGGCATGTTGGCAATGTCGAGTACTACTATCATATATAAGGCATTTGAGGACTTAGGACTTCGGCAACAAAAGTTTGCAAGCGAGGTGCTTTCGGTGCTTATACTTGAGGATATATTGGGCATATTGCTCATGGTTATACTTAGTGCCATGGCTGTGTCACGGCAGTTTGAAGGTATTGAGCTTGTTAATAGTTTGTTCAAGTTAGGCTTCTTCTTGATACTATGGTTTGTTGTTGGAGTATATGTCATTCCATTGTTTTTGCGTAAGGCACATCGTTGGATGAACAAAGAAACACTGCTTGTATTCAGCATAGGCTTATGCTTCTTGCTCGTGGTGATAGCCAACAAAGTGGGCTATAGTTCTGCGTTTGGTGCATTTATGATGGGTAGCATATTGGCTGAGACTATAGAGGCTGAACAAATAGAACGTGTTGTATCGCCTGTTAAAGATTTGTTTGGTGCTATATTCTTTGTATCGGTGGGTATGCTTGTTGATCCTAATGTACTCGTTACCTATTGGTTGCCCATATTGGTATTGTGCATAACCATTATTGTGGGACAAGCATTGTTTGGCACAGTAAGTTTCTTACTGTCGGGACAACCCTTGCGCACCGCTTTACAAGGAGGTTTCTCTTTGGCACAAATAGGTGAGTTTGCTTTTATATTGGCGTCTCTTGGCACCTCGCTTGGCGTAACAAGCGACTTTTTATATCCCGTTGTAGTAGCGGTGAGTATCATTACAACCTTCTTCACTCCCTATATGATACGTGCGGCTTTGCCTACATATTCATTGCTCGAAAAGGTGTTGCCTAAACCTATGCTTCATCACCTCAAAAAGCGCAGTGCACAGGCCTCTACTATACATCAAGAAAGCATGTGGCGCAGTTTGCTAATAGCGCTTATAAGCCAAGTAGGCGCTTATATCACGTTGAGTATAGCTGTTATATTGCTTTCGTTCTCAGTGTTACTACCTTTATGCAGAGGGGTCTTTGGGCATTGGATGGGCAATGTATCCTGTGGCGTGTTTACGCTGTTAGTTTCGTCACCTTTCTTGCGTGCCATAGTTATGCGTAAGAACCATTCGGAGGAGTGGAAAGAACTTCGTAGTCGTAGCAAGTGCAACCAAATGGTGTTGTGGCTCACGTTTATTGTGCGCTATGCTATAGCTGCAGCTGCAGTATATTACATTATTAACTTTCTATCGCCCTTCTGGTGGGTGTGGAATACGCTTGCATCGTTGCTACTCGTGGGATTGATGATTGCGTCGCGTCATACCAAATGGGTGAGCATCAAACTTGAGCGCACCTTTTTACAAAATCTCCGTTTGCGTGATGTGATGATACAAGCTGAAAATCCCGAACCTGGCTATGCAAATAGGTTAAACAGTCGAAACATTCATATAGCCGAACTCGATGTGCCAGACAACTCAACATGGGCTGGACACAAGCTTAAAGATTTAGGCTTTAGCCATCACGATGGTGTGATGATAGCAGCCATTGTGCGCGGCATGTATAGGCTAAATATCCCTGATGGTGAGGCTATGATATTTCCTGGCGACCGTATTGAGGTGATTGGTAGTGACGAAAGTTTGCAAGTCTTTCAACAACGTATGGCATGCGAACATCAGCAGTTGCCTATGGCATCGAGCAAGCTACAGTTACAACGATTGCTTGTGCGTATAGACAATCCGTTTATAGGAACAAGTCTTCAAGAAAGTGGCATACGTTCTCACTATCATTGTATGGTGGTAGGTTTTGAAGACAACCAAGGAAACATCGTAACTGCCACTGCAACACATGTGATACAGCGCAATGATGCCATGTGGATAGTTGGCGAAGATAATTCTATCAGACTGCTTAAAAAAGCATTTGATACAAAAACGTCATAATGATGATACAATGCAAAGTTGTAAGTATTAGCAAAATAACTTACCTTTGCAACAATGTTTATCAATCTTTTTTGAAAACGTACAACAATGAAAATAATCATCGCAGGAGCAGGGGCAGTGGGTACACATTTAGCCAAGCTCCTCTCGCATGAAAACCACGACATCACATTAATGGACGAGTCGCCCGAGAAACTCGAAGACCTATCGTCCAACTTTGATATACTTACATTGCCACTTTCGCCCTCGTCTATATCAGCATTGCAAGAGGCAGAGGTGGGAAAGGCCGATTTGTTTATAGGTGTTACTCCCGACGAAGCTCACAACATGACAGCCTGCATGTTAGCATCTAAGCTTGGGGCTAAAAAGACTGTGGCACGTGTAGATAATTATGAGTACACTTTGCCGCAGCATCGTGAGTTTTTTAAAACGGTAGGTATAGGTTCTATTATCTATCCAGAAATGCTTGCGGGGCAGGAGATACTTCACAACATTAAGCGTAGCTGGATACGCCAATGGTGGGAAGTGCAAAATGGTGCACTCATTTTGCTTGGCGTAAAGGTAAGAAGCAATGCTCAAATACTTGACCATCCGCTCAAAGATCTTTGTGGCCCTGACTCTCCCTATCATATTGTAGCGGTGAAACGTGGCGACGAAACGGTCATTCCCCATGGTGCCGATTGTCTTAGAGCGCAAGATGTGGTGTACTTTATGACTACGCCCAAATACGTAAACTACATACGCGATATTGCTGGCAAAGAGGAGTATCCAGATGTATCAAACGTCATTATTATGGGAGGCGGTAGCACGGCAGTTCACCTTGCCGATGCTATGCCCGACTACATGCATTCTAAGATAATTGAAAGCGATGTGAAGCGTGCCGAACATCTCAATGAGGTTGTAACCAATCGTCACACCATGATTATACATGGCGATGGGCGCGACCTTTCATTGCTCGAAGAAGAAGGCATACGCAAGGTGCAAGCATTCTGTGCTTTAACCGAAAACTCAGAGACAAACATCCTTGCCTGTCTTGCTGCAAAGCGCCTTGGAGTGCGCAAAACGGTGGCTATGGTTGAGAACACAGACTATATAGGTATGGCAGAGAGCTTAGACATTGGTACGATTATTAATAAGAAGACCTTTGCTGCAAGCCACATCTACCAAATGATGCTTAAAGCCGACATCACATCTGTTAAGAGCCTAACTGTGGCACAAGCTGATGTGGCAGAGTTCAGCGTGTCGAACGAGGCAAAAATAACGCGTAAACAAGTCAAAGACCTTGACTTGCCAAGCAGTGTTACGCTTGGTGGATTGGTTCGTAACGGAGTTGGCCAACTTATCAATGGTTCTACACGCATTCAGCCAGGCGATACGGTTGTGGCGTTTTGCCTAAGCGGAGGCATTAAAAAGCTTGAGAAGTTCTTTAAATAATTCTTTCTCAAAACAGATGAAAAATCATTAAACAAAAGTAATATAACATGACAACTATCACAACACTGATTGTAGCCATTTTTGTGTTAGGTTATTTTCTCATAGCTATTGAGAGCCTAACTAAAATCAACAAAGCAGCCATTGCACTGCTTATGTTTGTGGGCTGCTGGACCATTTTTATGTTCGACCCGGGGCAGTATATAGCAGCGGCCGTAGGCGACAAAATACCCGCTGTGGTGAGCGAGGTAATAGAGAAACATTTGGGCAGCACCTCAACTACTTTGTTCTTCCTTATGGGGGCAATGACCATTGTTGAACTTGTAGACCAGAATGGAGGATTTAACTTTGTTCGCGACCTTATGCGTACCAAAAGCAAGCGCGGACTGTTATGGCGTATAGCATGGATGACATTTATCCTCTCGGCCATACTCGACAATCTTACCACAAGTATCGTAATGATTATGATACTCCGCAAATTGGTTTACGATCATAAAGACCGCCTTATATATGCCTCGCTTGTGGTGATTGCTGCCAATTCGGGGGGGGCATTCTCGCCTATTGGCGATGTAACAACAATCATGTTGTGGAATAAAGGACTTATTACAGCAGCAGGTGTGATAAAAGAAATTCTTATCCCCTCAATCGTCTCAATGGTTATCCCTGCAATCATTCTTCAGTATTCGTTGAAAGGAGAGTTGAAGTGCGATAATGGAGCAAAAGCAACAGGCACAGTGAGCGATCTAACGGCACGTCAGCGCAAAACAATCTTCTTTTTGGGTGTAGGTGGTTTGATATTTGTACCTATCTTCAAGAGCATTACTCACTTACCTCCATTTGTTGGCATCTTGTTGGTGCTGGGTGTGCTTTGGACAGTCACCGAAATCTTTTATCGTCACCTTGGCCATGCCGAAGAAAAAGGTGCTATGCAAAAGCGCGTTACCAATATGCTCTCGCGTATTGACATGGGCACAATACTCTTCTTCTTGGGCATATTAATGGCAGTGGCATGCCTTGAAACTATTGGTGTACTTACTTCATTAGGCACTGGGCTGAACACAACTTTCCAGGGCAACCACTTCATGGTAACGGGTATTATCGGTGTGCTTTCGAGTATTGTTGACAATGTGCCTCTCGTTGCAGGTTGCATGGGCATGTATTCTGTTGCAGAGATGGGCGACTTTGCACAAGACGGTGTCTTTTGGCAATTGCTTGCTTACTGTGCAGGTGTAGGTGGTTCGATGCTTATCATTGGCTCAGCAGCAGGTGTTGTAGTGATGGGCCTTGAAAAGATAACCTTTGGTTGGTATATGAAACACATCACATGGATTGCTTTTGTGGGCTATATGGCTGGTATTCTCGTTTATTATTTACAACGTGAGGTTATAGGTTTATAATTTCAGCATACAAATCAATTACTATACAAACAAAAAAGCGAGGCTCGCAAAGAGCCTCGCTTTTTGTATAAGTAGGTGTTCAAAATTAATTGATATGAATTTGTGCATTGTTTTTGTCAGAAGCATAGGCTGAAGAGGGAGCGTAGCGGGCTACGTGACCGATGAAGCCTGTGGTTATGGCGGAAACAATGTGCTAAGGCATATCAATTAATATTGGACATAATTATATAAATTAATTTTGAATACCTACTTATAATATTAGATGTTACAATATTTCATCAAATACTTAAATAGTACATATGCTTCAACATTTAACCATACAGCACTACGCTTTAATAGAAAGCCTTGACATTGACTTTCATAAAGGTTTCTCAGTAATTACAGGAGAAACTGGTGCAGGTAAGAGCATTATGCTCGGTGCACTCAACCTTCTTTTAGGCGGAAGAGCAGATGCTAAAGCCATACAAAACGGACAAAAGAAATGCATGGTAGAAGCATCGTTTCAAATAGGAGGATTAGGTTTAGAACCATTCTTTGCAAACAACGATATTGACTACGATGCAAATGATTGTATTGTGCGTCGTGAGGTGCTTCAGTCTGGAAAGAGTAGAGCTTTTATCAACGATACGCCAGTCTCTATATCAAAATTAAAAGAGATTGGAGTTTCACTTATAGACATTCATTCGCAGCACCAAAACTTACTTATACGCAACGAACTTTTTCTCATCAACTCTCTTGACATTATGGCATCGCAGCCCCAATTAGTGTCAAGTTATAAGTGCTTATATGGACAATGCAAACAAGCTTTACAAGCACTTAAGCTACTTGAAGAAAGTGCTATTAAGGGACGCTCTAACGAAGATTATTTGAGATTTCAACTTAACCAAATTGATGAGTTAGAACTTCAAGATGGCGAACAAACAGACCTTGAGAACGAGCAGAACATTTTGGGACATGCTGAAGAAATAAAACAAGGTTTATATCAAGCTAAGGGACTTCTAGGCAATGATGAAATAAGCATTTCGCATAACATAAGGCAAGCTATAGAATCGCTTGAAAGCATTGCCAACAACTATGAAGATGCACACACTTTGGCAGAACGTATGCAGAGTGTACGCATTGAATTAGATGATATAGAGGCAGAAATAGAACATGCTGCCGATAGTATAGACTACGACCCTGCGCGTCTGCAATATGTTGAAGAACGTCTTAGTAGTATTTACGAACTAGAACAGAAGCACGCTGTTTCTACAATAGAAGAACTACAAGAAAAAGCAGACAATATGCGTAAAGAATTAGAGAGCATAGACAATGTAGACGAAGATATTCAACGTCAGAAAGCAGAAGTTGAACGCTTATTGACTTTACGTGCAAAAGTTGCAGCACAACTTACAGCTGTACGTAAAAAGGCAGCTCTATTGATACAGGCAGAACTCACAGAAACACTTAAAGGCTTAGGGATGCCCAATACGCGCATTGAAATAAAAATTGCCCCTCGTCAAGATCCTGACAACACAGGTGCTGATAAAGTAACATTCTTATTTTCTGCTAACAAAAATGTTCCTTTACAAGATGTCAGTGCTATCGCATCGGGTGGCGAAATTGCACGTCTTATGTTAGCACTTAAAGAGCTTATAGCACGCCGTACTCAATTGCCAACTATTGTTTTTGACGAGATTGATACAGGGGTATCAGGCACTATGGCCGAGCGCATGGCACAGGTAATGAAACAGATGTCAGCCAATTGCCAAGTGCTCTGCATTACTCACTTACCACAAATTGCAGCATGGGGCAATCATCACTTCCGTGTATACAAAGAAGATTCAAATGGCTCTACACGTAGCCACATCCAGCCGCTTAATACGGAGGAAAGAATAACAGAATTAGCCCATATGCTTTCTGGCGAGCGTCTTTCTGATGCAGCTATTGAAAATGCAAAAACGCTCATTCTAAACGCTCATAACTAAATGCTTAATACCCACACAATAGGCAAAAGCACTGCCACTAATCATCATATATAAAATCATTTTAAACATGATAAAGTACGTTCTATCTTCACTCATATTTTTCACTTCATTATTCTCGTATGCCGCCAAAGTATCTTCAAAAGATGCTTATAAAGCAATGCTTAATTTGTATGCATACAATATAGATGGGAAATTGCTTCATACTGGAACAGCATTCTATATCGATAATAACGGAACGGCTATAACATCTTATAATACAATTAAAAAAGCATACCTAATTGAAGTATCAGACTATAAAGGAAGACGCTACAAATTACACCGCATTTTAGGAGCGAACTCAACCACCGACTTGGTTAAATTCAATCTTAGTAATGTTTCTAAAAACGACTTCTTTAGTATCTCTACTACCCCCACATCTAAAGGCTCTAACCTTTTGATTGTTCATTATACAACAGACAAAAAGCGCACACCACTTGAAGTTTCCATTAACTCGCAAGAGCCCTTTAACAACTATAATTATTATCACATAAGTGCAGCTAATGACAGCGTAAATTTCAACTGCCCTCTTATTGATGCTGAAGGTAACATCGTTGCCATTGTGCAACAAAACGTTGATAAAAATGCAAATAAAGCCTGTGCTATAGACGCACGCTTTATTAATGATTTAAGTATCAACGCTACAGCCGCCATCAATTCAGACTTAACAGCCTTGCATCTGCCCAAAGCTTTACCGCAAGATGCTAAAGATGCTCTTACATACCTTTACATCATGCCCACAAACGATTCTATTGCATGTACTACGGCCTATGCCGACTATATCTCAGCATACCCCAACAAGCCTGAAGGCTATATGCAAAGAGGCACATTCTATGCTGCAAAAAATAATTTAGAACTTGCTAATACAAACTTTTCCATTGCTATTGAAAAGTCTAATGCAAACGATACTACATCTATTACCACAGATGCCATACACAACTCTATCAGCCGCATTATTTACAACAAAATAATGGAGCAAGGTAAGGACTCTACACTAACTAATGGATGGACGCTCTCGCGTGCTGAAGAAGAAGCAGAAAAAGCATATGCCATACATCCTTACACACTCTATTTGGTACAGAGAGGAAACTGTCTGTATGCAGAAAAAAAATATAAACAAGCGTTTGATTGCTTCAAGAAAGCATGCGATGACAAACAATTTGTTTCGAGCGAGACTTTCTTCTCAGCTGCACGTTCACTTGAACTTAGCCAAGGTGATGCAAAAGAAGTCATTACATTACTTGATAGTTGCATTGCACGCATTCCATCGCAAAACAAAGCACGTTACGCACAATTCTACTTCGAACGCTCACAACGTTTGGTAAAGGCTAAAAAGTATCGCAAGGCCGTGGCAGACTACAACGAATACGAACAACTTGTAGGACCACGCAATTTGAGCGACCAATTCTACTATATGCGCTCGCGTGCCGAAGAGAATGCTCACATGTACCAGCAAGCTCTTGACGACTTACATACAGCTATTGCCACTGCCAATAACCCTATACTTTACCAAATAGACGAAGCCGCTCTTCTGCTCAACATAGGCGAATATCAAAGTGCCATACAAGCCGCCCAAAACATATTGAAACAATTACCCGAGAACCCAGACTGCTACAAAATTCTTGGCATTGCACATGGCGAGCTCAAGCACAAAGCACAAGCTCTGCAATATCTTAAAAAAGCACAAGAGCTTGGCGATGACTCTGTAAAGAAACTGCTTGAAAGGTATAATAAGTAACATATCATTTTATTATCGAAATCTTTTCTATTTATCATACAGCACATCGTTATGATGCATACAATATTTAATAAAAGGCATAAATGCCATTCCCATGTTGTACACTACTACATAGCCCAATACGATTCTTGTGTAATGTTTTCTGTTAAGATGTTGCGATTTGTGTTAGTATGTAGCATAATGCTATTGAATGCATCAGCACTTGCTTATGCACAAAATATTCGCAACTCGCTCAATCCCTATCTCAACGGAGCCTTACAAGACGAGAACAAAGAAAGTGGTTTCAGCAGCGATAGTATAGAACACACCGACGTGCCCGAAGGCATTTATGCTTGGCACATTGACCCGCGCTTTGGCGACATCACTCCTGCACCCTATGACACCATTCCGCATGGATTTCAAAATGACAACCAAACTTCTGGTGAAAAAGGTCATTACAACTTTACAGGCAATTTAGGTGCACCTCGTTTAAGCCGATTTTTCAACGAACAGGGCGCCAATATGCAACGTAATCCATTTATATTTAAATTGCCCTACGATTATTTCATTAAAAACACAGAAGATATACTTTTTACAAACACAAAATCACCTTTTACCAACCTTACATACCATTCATGTGGAAACAATCAAAATGGCGAAGACCGACTAAAAGCGTTGTTTTCTGTCAATGCAGGTAAACGTTGGGGTATGGGATTTAAGGCTGACTATCTTTACGGGCGCGGATATTATCAAGGACAATCCACTGCCGACTTCGATGGTACAGTATTCCTCTCTTATCGCAGCGAACAATACCAAATGCACACTTATGTTCAGCACACTTATCTTAAAACCCGCGAGAACGGAGGCATCGAAAACGATGACTATGTAAAACGTCCTGAAAGCTTTCCCACCCGCTATGGAACAGCCGATATGCCAATTAACCTAGAACGTGCATGGAATAAAATAGGCGGAAATCAAGTATATCTGACACACCATTATAGCATTGGCATTCATCGCTTTTACGACTACAAAGGACGAGTTGTCAAGGACCCCGATGCCTATAGAGCTTCTCACCTAAAGATGCAGCAAGACTCTTTGATAAAAATAGGTGTAAACAATGACTCTATCAAATCAGAACAACCTCGCGTTCCTCGGTTAGGCAATGTATCACTAAGCAATGCCGAAAAAACGGCCCCTACTGCCATTGACACGCTTAAACTGACGTCTGAATTTATACCAGTTACAAGTTTTATCCATACTTTAAAAATAGACGACAACACACGCAAGTTTATTTCTAACGAATCAAACACTGCTGATAATCCTGGATATTTCAAAGATTTTTATCTATCTGGCGAAACTGCTTTCGACCGCACACATCACTTTGGCATAGAAAACACCTTTGCTGTTGAACTTCACGAAGGCATGAACCATTGGATGAAAATGGGACTTCGTCTTTATGGCAAGCACGAATTGGCTAAATTTGATTTTCGCTTACCACTTGATGTACAGATAAATCGAAAAACAAAATTTACAGAAAACTACTTTACCCTTGGTGGACAGATTATAGAGCAACACAACAAGTTTATACGCTATAAAGTTTTAGGCGAAGTGCGTACCACTGGTACTGATTGGGGAGAATTTAATGTTGAAGGCAACATATCACTGAGTTTGCCTATCAAGCGCGATTCTCTACAATTGCTTGTCAATGGTTTTGTGCGTAATGAGCGTCCAAGTTTCTACTATCGTCACTTTTATGCACGCAATGCATGGTGGGATAACAATGACTTAAACAAAGTATTTCGTGCTCGTGTCAATGCTACGTTACGCTACAAAGACACCCGTCTCACGGCATCGCTTGAGAATATCCAGAATTATCTGTATTTTCAAGAGACGCTCACACCTTTCCAAAATAGCGATAACTACTTATCCTATCATCATAGCGTGAACGTGGCACAAGCAAGCAAGAATACACAGCTTCTTGCCATCGTGCTTAATCAAGATTTCCATTGGGGAATATTTCATTGGGACAACGAGTTTGCATACCAAACAAGCACAAATAAGAGTGTTCTGCCCGTTCCCGCATTCAATCTCTATAGTAATCTGTACCTCAAATTCCGCATAGCTAAAGTTTTGCTTACCGAATTAGGAGCAGACATACGCTACTTCACGCGTTATAAGGCACCAGATTATTCGCCTATCATTGGCCAATACGCAGTGCAAGATGCCACATATAGCACAAACGTAGGCAACTACCCTATAATAAATGCCTATATTAACTTTCATCTAAAGCGCACGCGTTTTTATCTGATGGCTTCACACCTCAACTACTCTTCGGGTACAGGAAATCCATTCCTCGTCCCCCACTATCCACTCAATCGGATGACCATACATTTTGGCATTTCGTGGAATTTTATAAACTAAGTAGTCAAGATAAAGAAAGAACTGCATTAAGGTTTGTATTGAACCCTAATGCAGTTCTTTCTTTATTTTAGCTGTCTATTTTATTATCTTGTCATTTTCCTAAACAATCGTCTACCGAAACTACGATCAGCATCAAAAGCTTTAATCAATTTCTTTGCACCAACTATACGCATTAGACGAACTTGATATTGTGCTTCCAAACGATGTTGCTTTTTGTCTAATTCTCCAACATCAGCAAGCACACGTTTACAATCTCTTTCCGACATATTCTGATTAGCAGCCTTGCCGATTGCACTTCCTTTCTGTCGTTCAATAGCCCGTAGCTTTTCTTTCATTTCAAAGTATATAGGCATAAATGCCTTCGCCTCATTAGCTGTCATGCCAGATTCACATGCAATAAACGCAGCTAATTCCTTATGAAACTGTTCTGGATTAAACTTTGGTTCCCTTGGTCGTCCCTCTTGTTGTGGCTGCTGGCACATAGCAGGAGGTGCTTGATTAGCTGCATAAACATCCGTAGCTATAAGTCCGATAAACGACAATAATATTAATTTAATAATTGCTTTCATAATCTGTATAATCACTGGCATTAGCCATCATCAAATAATCGTATATTTCGTCACTTTGTACAGAAGTAGCCCGATTTTGGGCCGTTTCTGCATGTACTGCCCCACCCTGTTCTTTAACAGATGTTGGACTAACAAAATATGAGAAAAACACAACTAATGCAGCAACACATGCTGCTCCTAACCATGGTATCCATCGTACAATGGCCATATCTTCAGCATGCGATGCACCATAAGACGTCTGCTCATTTATTTGCTTCATCACTTGTTGCGTGACTTGTGCAAAATAGCCTGCAGGCACCACAAAGGGATTGTGAGTAGAGGCTGGTTTATTTAAATCTATAGTATTCATTTCTTGCAATCTTTTACTTATTTGATAGTTTAACGAGCAATAAGTTTAATCATGTTCATTAAAATATTGCTCAATTTTTTTTACAGCCAAATGATATGAAGTTTTCAATGCCCCTTCGCTTGTATTAAGCAACCTACTCATCTCTTCATATTTCATTTCTTCAAAGTATCTGAGGTTAAAAACTACACGTTGCTTCTCAGGCAAACGTGCTATTGCCTGTTGTAATTGTAGTTCTGTTTCATCCCCATCAAAATAAGGGTCACTTTCAAGCGTTTGCACTGTATCTGCCATATCATCGTTCAAGCTGTCAGTAGGTCGTTTACGTTGCATAAACGATATACTCTCATTCAGAGCAATTCTGAACAACCATGTAGATAGTTGCGCTTCGCCTCTAAAACTATCCAACGCATTCCATGCCTTTAAGTAAGTATTTTGCAACACATCATTGGCATCATCATGATATTGCACTATTCGGCGAATATGCATATACAATTGTGGCGTAAGGTCATTGACCATAGCCTCAAACGCATGCGAGCGGGTTGAAGGATTGCGCAGTAGTTCTATGTTATATAAATGGTTTGGCATTATTATAGTAATCTCCTATTTACATACTTATGTAGAAAAATAGGAATTAGAAAAGTACTCAAAGTATAGTATTTTTCTAATTCCTATTGTTAATTGCACACGTTCAACTATTAAGAACTATCCAACCACGCTCACACGACGTGTCAGTTTGTTCACATTAACTAAATATATGCCTTTACTAAGTTGCAAACGAATAGTTTTGTCTTGACTATCAATGCGTGTTTCAAACTTCAGTTTACCTACAAGATCATAAACCTTCAAATCCTGTCCTTGGCAATTTATGGCATGCACATACAATTGTGAGCCGCGTATGCTTACGCTTACACTTGCATTTTCGTCACTCAAAGAAGATAATATTTCTGGCTGCTCCACAAACTCTGATGTTCCAATTGCTACTTCCGTAACCTTTGTAGCTTGAGATTTAGCAGCATAAGAAAATGCCATAATGCTTACAAGCGCTATGAGTATATGTTGTTTCATGGGCTTTTTCATTTTATATTGTTACTTAAGGCATAGCATATGCCAATTAAATATTTTAATATTGCAAATATAGAAATTTTATTTGAATATAGCCACAAAACAAATCTATAGTTTTTTCTAAAACTAAATAGAAGCATTCATAATTAGGATTGATCTATATAGATAAATTTTAATGCTTACTTATTTATATTGCTTTTTATCTCTGCAACCTCTTGCTTAAAAGTTTTGTCATGCTTAAACAACATGCCACTGCGATATTTCATTGGGTTCAACATTTTTTCTATTTCATTTGTTGCCGACAATATACGCTCTACTTGCACTCGGTCGCTGCATCTGTATAAGCATGGCATTGTAGGGTGCAAGTTCTCGAAACGACGCACAAGCATGCATCAAGTCCATATATGCATAACTGTCTCGATATTGAACAACTCTGCTCCACAATATATCAAGACTTCTTTTTATCTCATTAATTTCGTTCTTCATCTTGATTAAGCAAGCATTTATTTTTTTGAAAAAAAACTTAGGCTGTAAACCCCTTTATTTATTAGGGCTTACAGCCTAACTTCTTAGTTACGAGGGCTTATCTTGTTATTCCTCCACAGCAGCCTGCGCCGCAGCTAAGCGGGCAATAGGCACGCGGAACGGAGAACAACTTACGTAGTTTAAGCCTACTTTGTGGCAGAACTTAACAGAAGATGGTTCACCTCCATGCTCACCACAAATGCCACACTTGAGTTCGGGACGTACTGCACGACCCTTGTCTACTGCCATCTCGATAAGTTGGCCTACACCATTTTGGTCTAATACTTGGAATGGGTCTACCTTTAAGATTTTCTTGTCCAAATATACAGGCAAGAAACTTGCTATATCATCGCGAGAATAGCCAAATGTCATTTGGGTCAAGTCGTTTGTACCGAAGCTGAAGTATTCTGCACGCGAAGCTATCTTATCAGCAGTAAGTGCAGCACGAGGTATTTCTATCATGGTGCCCACTTTGAATGGAATTTCCATCTTTTCTTCTGCAAAAAGCTTTGCTGCCTCGTCGCGAATAACCTTTTCTTGCGCCTCAAACTCGTAAAGAATACCTGTAAGTGGCACCATTATCTCTGGATGGGGGTCTAATCCTTCACGTTTCAAATCGATGGCTGCAGAAAGGATAGCACGTGTTTGCATGCGTGTGATTTCGGGATATGTATTACCGAGGCGGCAACCACGGTGTCCCAACATTGGGTTGTGTTCGCACAAGCTATCAACGCGTTGGCGGATATATTCTACCGATACACCCATAGCCTTAGCCATCTCCTCTTGTCCCTTCAAATCGTGTGGTACAAATTCGTGTAGAGGTGGGTCGAGCAAACGAACATTTACAGGATAACCATCCATTGCACGGAAAATTCCCTTGAAGTCCTCCTTTTGATATGGCAAGAGCTTAGCCAATGCTTTTTCGCGTCCCTTCACATCTTCGGCAAGGATCATCTCGCGCATAGCGATAATCTTTTCGTTGTCAAAGAACATGTGTTCTGTACGGCAAAGACCTATACCCACTGCGCCAAATGAACGTGCAACCTCTGCATCGTGTGGAGTATCAGCGTTGGTTCTAACTTGCAATCGTGTGTATTTAGAGCAAAGATCCATCAATGCTGCAAAGTCGCCCGAAAGTTCGGCTGCTTGCGTTTTGATTTCGCCTTTATACACGCGTCCGTTCGAACCATTTAATGATATATAATCGCCTTCGTGAAGCACCGTTCCATCAATTTCGACGGTGCGGTTTTTATAATCAACATTAATAGCGCCTGCACCACTTACGCAGCATTTGCCCATACCGCGAGCCACAACAGCTGCATGCGATGTCATACCGCCACGCGCTGTTAAGATGCCCTCTGCCACAGCCATACCTGCAAGGTCTTCGGGCGAGGTTTCAATACGTACCATAACTACCTTATGACCATCGGCATGCCATTTTGCAGCATCGTCGGCAAAGAATACAATCTGGCCACACGCTGCACCCGGACTTGCGGGCAAACCTCTTGTTAGTTCCTTGGCTTTGGCCAAAGCCTCTTTTGAGAATACAGGGTGAAGAAGCTCGTCGAGTTTTTGAGGCTCACAACGTTCGATAGCTGTTTTTTCGTCTATCATGCCTTGACGCAAAAGGTCCATAGCAATCTTTACCATAGCCGCACCTGTGCGCTTACCATTACGAGTTTGCAAGAACCACAATTTGCCCTCTTGAACTGTAAACTCCATGTCCTGCATATCATGGTAATGCTCTTCGAGCTTTGTTTGGATAGCGTCCAATTGGTGATAGATGTCGGGCATAGCCTCTTCCATCGAAGGGTATTCGGCTTTGCGTTGTTCCTCTGTAATGCCTTGCAACTCAGCCCAACGGCGAGAGCCTTCAAGCGTAATTTGTTGAGGAGTGCGGATACCAGCTACAACGTCTTCGCCTTGTGCATTAACAAGCCATTCGCCGTTAAATAGGTCTTCGCCTGTTGCAGCATCGCGGCTAAAGCATACACCTGTAGCCGATGTATTGCCCATATTGCCAAACACCATAGCCATTACCGTAACAGCTGTGCCCCACTCGGCTGGAATGCCCTCCATTTTGCGGTATAAGATGGCACGTTCGTTCATCCATGAGTCAAACACTGCACAGATAGCTCCCCACAATTGCTCCATTGGATTGGTTGGGAACTCTTGGCCTGTTTGTTCAACAATAGCCTTTTTAAAGCGTTTAACAAGTTCTTTAAGGTCGTCTACTTCAAGTTCGTTATCAAGCTTTACACCCTTTGCTTTCTTTATATCATCGATAATAGCTTCAAAGGGGTCGATATCGTCTTTATTAACTGGCTTCATGCCTAATACCACATCGCCATACATTTGCACGAAACGGCGATAAGCATCGTAAGCAAAACGTGGATTACCCGTTTTCTTAGCTAAGCCTTCAACAACCTCATCGTTCAAACCGAGGTTCAAGATAGTGTCCATCATACCTGGCATAGAGGCACGCGCACCCGAACGAACTGAAAGGAGAAGCGGATTTTTCACATCACCAAACTTGCTGTTCATCAGTTCTTCTGTTTGATGAAGCGCTTTTTCAACATCGTCTTTTAGCAAAGCCACTACTTGGTCTTTGCCAATTTTGTAATATTCGTTACAAACATCAGTAGTAATTGTAAAACCTGGAGGAACGGGCACCCCAATCAAATTCATTTCTGCAAGGTTAGCACCTTTTCCACCTAATTCATTGCGCATATCAGCGCGACCTTCGGCTTTACCGTTACCAAACGTGTAAACTCTTTTAATGTTATTCATGGTTAAATAATCAATTAATTTCTTTAAGGATATTGTTCATTTTATAATCAAAAAACAAACTTTATTTATTAATTAAAAGTTTTCATCGTATTGTTTAACAACGGCAAATATAATAGATAGATATTAAACAAACAAATTTAATATGCATTTTTTGCAACTTCAGTTTTAAAAAACAACCTTTTTATGTTAATAACAATTTAAAAATGGCTCTGAATGCATATATTCAGAGCCATTATATAGATAAGTAGGTATTCAAAATTAACTTATTATTCAGCCTTATATTCCTTGGCCAATCCGCCCTCCGAAGTTTCGCGATAGAGCGAAGGAAGGTCGTGGCCTGTTTCTTTCATTACCTCAACTGTTTTGTCATAAAGAATGCGATGTGAACCATCTGAGAGGTTGGCATATATATTGGCATCAAGGGCCCTTGCCGCAGCATGGGCATTGCGTTCGATGCAAGGTATCTGTACGAGTCCGCAAATAGGGTCGCAAGTCATGCCAAGATGATGTTCGAGTCCCATCTCGGCAGCATACTCTATGGTAGCTAACGAACCACCAAATAAATAATTGGCAGCAGCTGCAGCCATAGCACATGCCACACCTACTTCGGCTTGACAACCAGCCTCTGCACCTGAGATTGAGGCACGGCTTTTGGCAATGTTGCCAATAAGTCCGGCTGTGGCTAAGGCATGTAAGATGCGAGTTTCGGGAAAGTTTCGAGTTTTTTGTAGATGATAAAGCACAGCAGGCACCACACCGCTTGCTCCGCAAGTAGGAGCCGTAACAATTGTGCCGCCCGATGCGTTTTCCTCGCTCACAGCCAAGGCGTATGCAAAGACAAATGCACGCGACTGAAGGTTGCTTGGGTAGCCCATGGCACGGATATAATAGTCGGGGGCCTTGCGGTGGAGCTTTAATACACCAGGCAAAACGCCCTCATGCTCTATGCCTCTCTCAACGGCTGCACACATGGTTTTCCATACCTTTTCAAGGTAGTCCCATATTTCTGAGCCTTCGCAATGTTGCACATATTCCCAGTACGACACACCGCGTTCTTGGCTCCACTTTTGTATGTCTGAAAGGTGGTCAAGATCGTAAACTTCGGGAGTATCGGTTTGCAGTTTACCCTCTTCAACAAGTGCACCACCACCCACACTATACACCATCCAAGAATCAAAGTAGTCGCTTGCATTTTTGCGTGCTTCAAACTTCATTCCGTTTGGATGAAAGTCTGGAACAATCTCAGCATGCCACACAATCTCAGTTCTGTTTTCGCCAAGTACTTGTTTGATGGCATAATCCGTGAGGTGTCCCTTGCCTGTTGCAGCTAAACTTCCGTACAAGGTTACGCGAAAGCCTATTGCCTCTGGATGTTTGCGCAGATAGGCCTCTGCTGCATTACGTGGGCCTATGGTGTGCGACGACGATGGGCCAGTGCCTATGCGATATAGTTCTTTTAGTGATTTCATTTTATATATTGTTACACCTCATTATCAATGAGATTTACATTATTTATTATACCTTTTATTTAATCTACCATTAAAGTATTACTTCAAGTAGTAAGTGAGCAACAGCATGTACACTTTAGGCACATGATTGTGGTACTTTTCGTTATCTAAAATGCTCTTTGATAAAGCCACGTCGGTATGCCACAAGTAGTTTTTCGAGGTCGGCAATCTGTTCGCGTAGTTCCGCCCCCTTGTCCGTATCGTTCACCATGGCCCGATGTCCCATCATCTCTACAATTTGAGTTGTAGAGCGTATGTCGGTACCATTCAATATAGCCTCTTCGGTCGAGGTAAATGGTGCATGTTGTACCAATTGGAAACCACGTGAATGGTAAACCAATGTGTAGCCAGCAATGCCCGTAGTGTTGTGATAAGCCTTGGCAAATCCACCATCAATCACCATGAGTTTGCCGTTAGCCTTGATAGGATTTTCTCCTTTTGATGCTCGCACAGGCACGTGCCCATTGATGATGTGGCGGTGCTTGCCCGTTACGCCAAAGGCATCCATAATGCTGTCGCAAACCACGTCTTGTTCGCGCAAGGTGTAATAATATCCCTTAGGCTCCTTGTGTGTGCTTTCGTCGTTGATAAAGTAACGTTCAAAGGTTGTCATCTTAGCCTTGTCGAAGAGTGGAGAATTAGGGCCGCACCAAAGATACCAAAAATAGTCTGTGGCAAGTGCTCGCTCGTGTTCATTCACTTCGTCATCGTATGCCATTCGCACTATCTGCTCCACCTTGTCCATCAAACTGCGTCCTTCCACCTGTTGGCCATTTATGCACACACTCTTTAGCGATCCATCAGCATTCATGGGCACTGAGGCATGGAATAACAAGTTTGAGTTGAAAATGCCATACATACCGCCATGAAGCAGCAGCTGCTGAACATGCGATTGCAAGCGGTCTGAAATCAAGAACGAGTGTTGCAAGCGGTCAATAATGTCTTGCTCTTCGGGTGTTAGTTTATAAGGGTCGGCGGGGTCGACCGTTGGAAAAAAGGTGTCGGTCATTTCGTACACCTGGCCATTCACCCTACACGTTTTATTTTCAAAATCAATTGTTTCGAGCAGCATGCGGTCGTTCATTTTCCATTCGGGATGCTGCTTATATAGCTGCCCTTCAAGTTTAAACTGAATAACGGCTATAGCCTTATGCATCTGTGCTATCAGTTTGCGTGTTTTTTCGTTTACATCGCGCAAGGGGTCTTCAATTTTAGGGTAGAACACGGTGCAAGGGTCGTCGGCATAGGTCTCCATGGCAAAGGTTGCAACTGGCACCATATTGATGCCATACCCCTCCTCGAGCGTTTGCGTATTGGCATATCTAAATGAGAGGCGCAGCACCGAGGCAATGCAAGTTTTGTTGCCCGCTGCAGCACCCATCCACAATATGTCGTGGTTGCCCCATTGTATGTCCCAATGGTGATAGTTGGTCAGCGTATCAAGAATAAGATGCGCCCCAGGACCACGATCAAATATATCGCCCAAAATGTGTAGTTGGTCGATAGCCAAACGCTGAATAAGTTCGCATATAGCCTCAACAAAGCCCGCTGCACGTCCGGTTCCAATAATGGTTTGTATAATTACGCCCACATAGGCCTGCTTGTTGCGGTCGTCTGAGTTTTCGTGTAGGAGCTCTTCAATGATGTAAGCAAACTCCGCTGGTAGGCTTTTTCTTACTTTTGAGCGCGTATATTTAGACGATACATTGCGGCATACGGCAATTAGCTGATTAAGCGTGGTTTGATAATAATCTGATAGGTCGGTATCGTTTTGCTTAACAAGCTCAAGCTTGCGTTTGGGATAATAAATAAGTGTGCACAAGTCGCGTATTTCTTTTTCGCGCATGGTATTGCCAAATATCTCTTTAACCTTTCGCTTTATATTGCCCGATGCGTTGCGTAGCACGTGCTGAAAGGCCTCATTCTCACCATGAAGGTCTGCTAAGAAATGCTCAGTAGGTTTGGGCAGATGCAGTATGGCTTCGAGATTGATAATCTCGGTGGTAACTTGCGATATAGTGGGAAAGTCGCGTGCCAAGAGTTTGAGATACCTCAAATCAGACTGTATGCTATTGTTTGAAATAGAACTTTTAGGCATAGCTATTTATTATTTACATTGTATTTTTATATATCATCTTCAGGGGGGATAACATTCTACCACAAGGCTTTGTACGTTATCGGTGTGTGCAAGGCATTCTATAGAATAGATAAAATCTAAAAAAAATGGCTTATCAAAACCTCCCTTTATACAAAGATAGTGCAAGATGAGCAAATGCACAACCTTTTAAGTAGGTATTCAAAATTAAT
>ERZ808240.1919-NODE-1919-length-24251-cov-8.444536_pt1 | contig 24251 bp, 17 predicted proteins | sample MGYA00521084_ERZ808240 | MGnify/ENA primary metagenome ERZ808240 (study PRJEB31516, sample SAMN03275571) | gut metagenome | biome: mammalia-associated habitat; material: feces | host: Papio cynocephalus | place: Kenya | collected 2012-08-06 ... | reverse complement strand
GCATAAAACAGGGCTGCCACCAGCAAAAATATTTGCTAATGCGACAGCCCCTTTTTGTGTTTTATACTTAGAAACTTTATAATTAGAAACGTTTGTCGAGAGCAACGTATTCCTTGTCCTCACCGATGGGCTTGTAAGCGGGACGGATGATTTTTCCGTTGTTGGCAAGCTCCTCGAGTCTGTGGGCGCTCCAGCCGACAATTCTGGCGATGGCGAAGATAGGAGTGTAGAGCTCCATGGGTAAATCCAGCATGTGATAAACGAAGCCGGAGTAGAAGTCCACGTTGATGCTGACACCCTTGTACATCTGTCTTTCCTCGGCAATGATCTGAGGCGCTAATCGTTCCACTAAGGAGTACAGGGCAAATTCTTTCTGCAGGCCCTTTTCCTCGGATAATTTCTGTACGAAGGACTTGAATGCAACGGCACGGGGATCGGACTTGGAATAAATCGCATGTCCTACACCGTAAATCAGACCGGCATGGTCAAAGGCTTCCTTGTGAAGCAGCTTCTTTAAATAAGCAGAAACTTCTTCTTCGTCCTCCCAGTCATGTACTTCCTGCTTCATGTCCTCAAACATCTTTACCACCTTGATGTTGGCACCGCCGTGTCTGGGCCCCTTTAAGGAACCGATGGCTGCCGCAATGGTGGAGTATGTGTCCGTCAGGGAGGAGGTAACTACATGGGTGGTGAAGGAAGAGTTGTTACCGCCGCCGTGCTCCATGTGAAGCACCAGGGCAATATCCAGTATTTTTGCCTCCAGAGGCGTATAGGAGCTGTCAGGACGCAGGATATGTAAAATATTTTCTGCGGCGGACAATTCCGGTATGGGCTGGTGAATGTATAAGCTGTTGCCGTCATGGTAGTGGCTGTATGCCTGATAGCCGTAAATGGAAAGCATGGGGAACAGGCTGATAAGCTGCAGGCACTGGCGGAGTACGTTGGGAATGGAAGTGTCGTCCGCTCTGTCATCATAGGAGTACAGGGTTAAAACGCTTCGCGCCAGTGTATTCATCATATCCTTGCTGGGAGCCTTCATAATAATATCGCGTACAAAGCTGGTGGGAAGACTGCGGTAGCTGCCCAAAAGCTTTTTAAAATCCACCAGTTCTTTTTCATTGGGAAGTTCGCTGAAAAGAAGGAGATAGGCGGTTTCTTCAAAACCGAAATGGTCGTCCCTTGTGAAGCCGTTAATCAAATCCTGTACGTTGTAGCCGCGGTAGAAGAGCTTTCCGTGGGCGGGAACCTCTACGCCGTCCTTAATTTCGGTGGCACGTACATCGGATATATGGGTGAGGCCTGCTAGGACACCTTTACCGTTTAAGTCTCGTAAGCCGCGCTTTACATCGTATTTGGTAAATAAAGCCGAATCAATAACACCTGCTTCTTCAGACAGTTTGGCGAGTCTGATGATTTCAGGGGTAACATCTGAATAAGTATTCCGTTCCATTTGTTACATTACTCCTTTCTTTATGGTAATTGCTGGAATCCTGATGAAAAATGATATGATTCACATGTATAATATACAGAATTGCTGTAAAAATCGAGATGTAAAAGATAGGCTAATATTACCACACAAATTCTGTCTGCCGCAAGATAAAATTTGTAATTTACAAAAAGTTCACAAATTAGGGAAAGAAATGCGGTGGATTTTTTGCCGGAAAAAGATTAGAATAATGAGCGGAAGCAAAGTATTTTCAAAAAGACTTTGGGATAAGACAGTATCCGCTTATATAACGGATACGGAAAGGTTTCGGCTTATGGAAAACAGAATGATAAAAGAAAGACTGCAGGCATTGCGGAATGTGATGCAGCAGGAAAAAATCGATTTTTACATGATTCCCACAGCGGATTTCCACAATTCGGAATATGTAAACGATTATTTTAAGGTAAGAGAATTTTTCTGCGGATTTACCGGTTCCAACGGCACTCTGGTCGTATGGACGGACGGCGCCGGTCTCTGGACGGACGGCAGATACTTTATCCAGGCAGAAAACGAACTGCAGGGCACGGGCATTACCCTGTTCCGCATGCTGCAGGAAGGGGTTCCCACCATAGAAGAATTTTTACAGAAAGAAATGAAGGACGGCGAAACACTGGGCTTTGACGGCAGAGTTATTTCCGCAGTGGAGGGCAAGCGTTACGAAAAAGCACTTGCCGGTAAAAACATTGTCTTTTCCTATGACAAAGACCTTGCGGAGAGCATCTGGACGGACAGACCGGCATTTCCGGCGGGACGGGTCAGTGTGCTTCCCGACGACATCGTAGGAAAGACCGCAGGAGAGAAGCTTGCCGAGGTGCGGGATGAGCTGGCAAAGAAAGGAGCGGAGAGTCTGCTTCTTACGAAACTGGACGACATTATGTGGCTGTTCAACATCCGCGGCTGCGATGTGGAATGCAATCCCGTAACCATGTCCTATGCCTATATTACAAAGGACAGAGCTGTGCTGTTTATCCGGAAGAAAGCCCTTACCGATGAAGTGCTTTCCTACCTCGGTGAAACCGGTACGGAAGTAAAGGAATACGGAGAAATCACGGACTTTGTAAAGGCACTTCCGGAGAATGGCAGGAACCTTCTGGATGTACGTTATGTAGGCTATAACTTCTATAAAATATTACAGGAAAAGCAGGCAGTCACGGAGGGCAAAAATCCCACCGAACTTCTGAAAGCCGTAAAGAATGCCACCGAGCTTGCCAATATGGAAAAGATTTTCTTACAGGACAGCGTGGCAGTGACGAAATTCATCTACTGGCTGAAAACCCATGTGGGCAAGGAAGAAATTACCGAAGTGACGGCAGCCGATTATCTGGAGGGCTTACGCAGACAAATTCCGGGTTTCCTTGATTTATCCTTCCCGACTATTGCGGGCTACAAGGCAAATGCCGCCATGATGCATTACGAAGCGACCCCGGAAACGGCAGCAACCCTTGCTCCGGAAGGTATGCTTCTGGTAGACTCCGGCGGACAGTACTTAGGCGGTACAACGGACGTTACAAGAACCATTGTGTTAGGCCCCATTTCCGATGAAATCAGAATGCACTATACCAAGGTGGCGGCTGCGGTCATGCAGCTTACCCATGCACACTGGCTTTACGGCTGCACCGGCAGAAATTTAGACATCCTGGCGCGTCAGCCGCTGTGGGATTTAGGTATTGACTACCAGTGCGGCACCGGCCACGGCGTAGGCTATATCTTAAACGTACACGAAGGACCCCAGGGAATGCGCTGGCGCTTCACAAACGGCATGGAAGAGGCTGTGTTTGAGGCGGGCATGGACATTACCAACGAACCCGGTGTTTATATTGCGGGCAGTCACGGCATCCGTATCGAAAACGTCATGGTAGCGAAAAATGATGTGAAGAACGAATACGGACAGTTCATGCATTTCAACACCCTCACCTGGGCGCCTATTGACCGGGACGGTATCGATGTAAAATACTTGTCCGATACGCAGATTGCCATGTTAAATGAGTACCAGCAGGCCGTTTACGAAAAGATTTCCCCGTATCTTACCGAAGAGGAAAAACAGTGGCTTAAGGAAGAAACGGCAAAATTCTAAAATTGGTATAAAATTTTTAACGGTTTCTTGACATTTTTAATGGCTTTTGAGATAATACAACCGATGTGGCAGAAGATAAACACATACAAAAAATAAGGAAAGAGGTTAATGTAAGATGGCAGAGATTAATTTAAGCAAGTACGGCATTACCGGTACTACAGAGATCGTTCACAATCCTTCTTATGAAATGTTATTTGAAGAAGAGACCAAACCTGAACTGACAGGCTATGAAAAAGGCCAGGTAACAGAGCTTGGTGCGGTTAACGTTATGACCGGTATCTATACAGGACGTTCCCCTAAAGACAAGTTTATCGTAGTGGATGAAAATTCCAAGGATACTGTTTGGTGGACATCCGATGAATATAAGAACGACAACCATCCTATGACAGAGGAAGCTTGGGCAGCCGTTAAGGAAATCGCAAAGAAAGAGCTTTCCAACAAGAGATTGTTCGTAGTAGATGCATTCTGCGGCGCAAACAAAGATACCCGTATGGCTATCCGTTTCATCGTAGAAGTAGCTTGGCAGGCACATTTTGTAACCAACATGTTCATTAAGCCTACCGAAGAAGAATTAGCAAACTTTGAGCCGGACTTCGTTGTTTACAACGCATCCAAGGCAAAAGTGGAAAACTACAAGGAATTAGGTCTTAACTCCGAAACCTGCGTAGCATTCAACATCACAAGCCGTGAGCAGGTTATCGTAAATACCTGGTACGGCGGAGAAATGAAGAAGGGTATGTTCTCCATGATGAACTACTACCTGCCTTTAAAGGGCATGGCTTCCATGCACTGCTCCGCAAACACCGATATGGAAGGCAAGAACACCGCAATCTTCTTTGGTCTGTCCGGTACCGGTAAGACCACCCTTTCCACCGACCCTAAGCGTTTGCTCATCGGCGATGACGAACACGGCTGGGACGACAACGGCGTATTCAACTTCGAAGGCGGCTGCTATGCAAAGGTTATCAACCTTGACAAAGAGTCCGAACCCGATATCTACAACGCTATCAAGCGTGATGCTCTTCTGGAAAACGTTACCGTTGATGCAGAAGGCAAGATTGATTTCAACGATAAGAGCGTAACCGAGAATACCCGTGTTTCTTATCCGATCAATCATATTAAGAACATTGTACGTCCTATTTCTTCCGCACCCGCTGCAAAGAACGTAATCTTCCTTTCCGCAGATGCATTCGGCGTACTTCCTCCTGTATCTATTCTGACACCGGAACAGACACAGTATTACTTCCTTTCCGGATTTACCGCAAAGCTTGCAGGTACAGAGCGTGGTATTACAGAGCCTACTCCGACCTTCTCCGCTTGCTTTGGTCAGGCATTCCTGGAACTGCATCCTACCAAGTATGCAGAAGAGTTAGTTAAGAAGATGCAGAAGAGCGGTGCTAAGGCATACTTAGTAAACACCGGCTGGAACGGTACCGGCAAGCGTATCTCCATTAAGGATACCCGTGGTATCATCGATGCTATCTTAAGCGGTGCTATTAACGAAGCTCCTACCAAGAAGATTCCTCACTTTGACTTTGAAGTTCCTACGGAACTGCCCGGCGTTGACCCTGCAATCTTAGACCCGAGAGACACCTACAAGGATGCGTCCGAATGGGAAGCTAAGGCAAAAGACTTAGCAGGCAGATTCATCAAGAACTTTGCTAAGTATGAAGGAAATGCAGCAGGTAAGGCTTTAGTTGCTGCAGGCCCTCAGTTATAATCAAATAAAAGCTGATTAACAGTGAATAAAAAACAGCCATCTGTGTCAAAGCAGGTGGCTGTTTTTGTAATATTCGCTCCGATTTCGAAACAAAAATACAGTTAAAATTTTACAGTTGTAAAATAGCAGTGGTTTTGCTATAATAAATTTAACCTGAAATGTGCGATAAACTCTTGTTAGTTTTGAACCTACATTTACTTTAAACGGGATTCCTATATTGCTGTGTGGCTGTCAAGCCTCCACTCGAAAGAGGATTGCAGGGGAAGGCAAAAGCATAGTTGCGGTGACCCACCTAACGACAGTTAGGAGTCAAAAGGCAGGAGCCGGCATTTTGGGGATACACAGGATACGAAAGAGCAGCATGAATGTGCTGCTCTTTTCTTGCTTATATTAGAGGATGTAGAGAATGCGAGGAAAGTTTACGTGCCGGAGAGCAAAAAGCATTGAAAGGCACGTAAGGGAAAGGGGAAGCGTGGATAAATGGGGAAAACGGAGCGTATACATAAGAAAACCGTTCTAATTATGATAGGTATTCTGTTGCTTTTGGGAATAAGCTGCGTGAATAGTTGCAGCATGGCAAAAAAGCAAAATACAAAAACCGGAACGTACCCTACAGAAGGGGCGAAAACTGGAGAAGGAGCAGAAGGCAGCTTTGACAATGGCATCGGAAATAACAGCAACAACGATGCTAAAGATGCTATTTTGCAAGGCATGGAGGCAGAAAATTCCGTCAGCGGCGGAAATGCTTTGGCTCACAAGGAGCCCGCGGTCTATACCGGAGAAGAAACTATCCGTGTACTGATACAAAACAGTGACTATCAGGGGATTTTACACAAAGAGGTAAAGCTTTCATGTGACACGGAATGGGAACTGCATTATGGGCTGGACGGGGAACTTGTGGAAAAGCATGCGGGGGGAGAAGAGCTTTTGCTGGATGGAAACAGTGTATGGTTTACAGAATGTGCGCGTGTTGTGCTTACCCCTACAGACAGTAGCGGAAAAATAAGCCTGTTTTCCGTAAAACGCAGCCAGGGCACACCAGCCTACCGGGGTACTATAGAAATCCGCAAGACCGGACAGGGATTTGTGGTTATTAATGAACTTCCCATAGAGGAGTATCTCTATGGCGTGGTTCCCAGTGAAATGCCGGTATCGTATCCGATGGAAGCCCTGAAAGCACAGGCAATCTGTGCGAGAACCTATGTCTATGCCCATCTGGAGAGTCCGGGATATGCGGAATACGGCGCCCATGTGGACGACAGCACCGGCTATCAGGTTTATAACAATACCGCAGAAAAAGAGGAAGCCATACAGGCGGTGCAGGAAACGAAGGGAGAAGTGGTACGGCTAAACGGGGAATTGGTGGATACTTATTATTACTCCACCTCCTGCGGTTTCGGAGCGGATGAACGAGTGTGGAACCCGGGTGAGGAAAAAAAGGTGAGCTATCTGACTGCAGCATCCATCAGTGAAACTCCTGTTTTCACAGCACAGGATATGTGCCGGGGCGATTATTTTCATGAATTTTTACACAATCCGCCGGAAACGGATTTTGAACGGCAGGAGCCATGGTACCGGTGGAGCATCACGGTGGAAAACATAGATACGGATAGTCTGCAGAAAGTCTTAAAGGAGAGGCAGGAAGCGGAGCCGGACCGAATACTTGTGGAGGAAAACGGTGAAAATTCCGAAAGCCGGGCAGAAAATACCGGAAGCAAGACAGAAAATACTGGAAACAAGACAGGAAATACCGGCAGTAAGACAGAAAAAAACGAAAGTAAGACGGAGAAAAACGGTGGCAAGACAGAGCATGCAGGCGGCAACGCGGAGACTGCCAGAAAATGGGAAGATTTAGGCAGGATAACGGATATCCATATCGGTAAAAGAGGGGACGGCGGCATTGCGGAAAGCCTTGTGATAAAAGGGGAAAAGAGGACGGTGACAGTTTTGTCCCAGTACAACATCCGCGCGGTTTTGTGCGCGGGAGGCGTGACGGCGGTAAGGCAGGACGGCAGCAAGGTGGAAATGAAAACCCTGCTTCCCAGTGCATTTTTTGAGATTGAGACTATAAAAGACGGCGAAAATATGATAGGATATAAACTATACGGCGGCGGATACGGTCATGGGGCGGGAATGTCCCAGAATGCGGCAAGACATATGGCGGAAAAAGGGTATACCTCAGCCGACATTTTATTGTATTTTTATAAGAACTGTAAGATAGAAAATGTAAGAACAGAAACATAGAAAAGGTGAACGAATAAACATGTGGAAGAAACTTTTGCTTATTGCAGATGATTTCCGGATTAAGATGAACCGGAAAAATATCGGTGCTTATGCGTCCAGTGTAGCTTTTTTTATTTTTTTATCGCTCATCCCCATGCTCATTTTGCTCTGCACGGTCATTCCCTATACCCCGGTTACCAAGAGCAATCTGATAAGCTTTCTGGGAGATATGATACCGGAAGTTTTAAGACCGCTTCTGGTGCAGATTATTTCCGATGTGTATGAGTCCTCAGCGGGTGTCCTTTCTGTAGCGGCAATCGCAACCTGGTGGTCGGCAGGCAAGGGCGTGCTTGCCCTGACGAGAGGCTTAAATGAAATCAATGAAGTAGACGAAAAACGTAATTATTTCCTGCTCCGCGTGATGAGCAGCTTTTACACACTGATTATGCTGGCAGCGGTTATTCTGTCCCTTCTTATCAACGTTTTCGGTAAGGTTCTGGTGAATTACATAGTCAGCCAGTTTCCGCGGACGATGGATTTGTTTGATTTTCTTCTGCATCTGCGTTTTGCTGTGGTGTGGGCGGTCATGACGATTTTCTTTACCATGATTTATACCTTTGTACCCAATAAAAAAATGAAGCTCCGCATGCAGCTTCCGGGAGCCGCTTTTTCGGCGGTGGCGTGGGGCACTTTTTCCTGGGGCTTTTCCCTGTATGTGGGAAACGGAGATGCGTTTGATACCTACGGCAGCCTGTCCATGATAGTCATTCTCATGATTTGGCTGTATTTCGGTATCTATATTATTCTCATAGGAGCCCAGATTAACCGGTATTTCGGACCTGCATACAAGTTCCTGTATAAAAAGCAGGACGAAAGAAGAAGTGAAAAAAGAAAGCAGTAATAAATAATAAGCAATCAGTAACAAGAACCAAACAACAAGAACCAAGTAACAAGAACCAAACAACAAAAATCAGCTTACACCCTCGAAACCGGACGGTATCGGGGGTGTTTTTTTGTAATTTTTCGTCTTGACATACTGTACTACTATATGTATTATTGTATTAAGTGCTTAGTACAGTAGTACAGGGCGAAGCGTATCGATACGAAAATGAAAAGGAGTGAGCGGATGGCTTGGGATTTTGACTCAGACAGACCGATTTACACACAGATTTTGGAGGAAATGAAACGCAGGATTACCACGGGCGTTTATAAGCCGGGAAGTAAAATTCCGGCGGTGAGGGAGCTTGCCATGGAGGCATGCGTAAACCCCAACACGATGCAGAAAGCATTGTCTGAATTAGAAAACATCGGACTTGTGGAAAGCAGGCGTACCTCCGGACGGTTTGTGACCGAAAATGTGGAAGACATCGGAAAGGAAAAAGAGGAGATAGCAAGAGAACAGGTGAAAATCTTTCTGTCCAAAATGGAAAAATTGGGTTTTGACAGAAAAGAAATGATATCCATGATTGAAAATATGGAGAAAGAAGAGGAGTAAACAATGCAGGAGAATGTATTTGTTTGTGAGAAAGTTTCAAAACGATATGGTAGCTTTCAGGCATTAAAACAGGTGAGTTTCTCGGTGGGAAAAGGAAAAATCGTAGGATTGCTCGGACCAAACGGCAGCGGAAAATCCACCTTGATTAAGCTGGCAAACGGACTTTTGGTGCCGACGGAAGGAACCATTAAAATTGACGGGGAGCCGGTAGGGCACAAGACCAAAACCATGGTTTCCTACTTACCGGAACGTACGTACTTAAACACCTGGATGCGGGTGGAAGAAATGGTGGAGTATTTTGCGGATTTCTACGAGGACTTTTCCAAAGAGAAAGCCTATACCATGCTTAGCGAGCTGCATATTGACAGAAACCAGAGACTGTCCCAGTTGTCCAAAGGAAACAGGGAAAAGGTACAGCTTATTTTAGTAATGAGCCGGAACGCAAAGCTCTATATGCTGGATGAGCCCATCGGCGGCGTGGACCCTGCTGCCAGAGATTATATTTTAAGAACCATCATCGGCAACTACAACCCGGAAGCCACGGTTATCATTTCCACCCATTTAATCAGCGATGTGGAAAATATTCTGGATGAAGTGGTGTTCATTAAGGAAGGACAGCTCCTTATGCAGAAGGATGTGGAAAGCATCCGTATGGAAAGCGGCAAGTCGATAGATGCATTGTTCAGGGAGGTATTCAAATGTTAGGAAAACTTTTGAAACATGATTTTAAGGCGTTATTCAGAAATTACGGTCTTCTTTTTATAGCTTTATTTGGTGTTACGTTTCTTTACAAACTGTATCTGCTTCTGCCGAGAAACATTGTTCTGGAATTTACGAACAGTCTGATGGGAGTTTTGTATGTGGTAGTTATTCTGGGATGCCTGTTTGGCACTGTTGTGATTAACATCGTGCGGTTTTACAAAAATCTCGTCACAGATGAGGGATATCTTACCTTTACCCTGCCGGTAAGCAGCAAACAGATTATTGCAAGCAAGTTAATCAGCTCACTGGTAATGGATATTCTTATGGCGGTTGCCATTCTGGTATCCACATCCCTGTTGCGAAATGATTTGGCTGTTATTGACGACCTGTATCGTTCATTTGAAATGACCCTGCAACAAATTTTCATCATGAAAGAATACCATGGGCTTTTTAACGTATTTATTTTATGCATGGGAATTATCTTCATATATGCACAGATGGCAGAGTTTACGGCAGTTGCGATAGGACAGACCAACAGGACTCATAAAATTGCAGCCAGCGTTGGTGCCTATGCACTGATATATTTTATTACCCAGTGTGTGATGGGAGTGACCGTTTTCCTTTGGGCGAATAAATTCAACCTGTATAATGTGGAAGTGGATATAACAACACTTTCTCTTACAGAGACAGCCATATTGAATGCCGTAAGCCGTTTGATGTCCATGATATGTATTGTGGAAGTCGTCTTAGGCGTAGCATGCTTCTTCTTAACGGATTATCTTTTCGCAAAGAAGCTGAATCTGGAATAAAAAGTCCTTGACTTTTCTTATTTTGCTCATTACAATGAGGTTTAGTGAAAAGCTGTGAAAGCGTAAAGTAGCAATGCATTTTCTGTCAGAGAGAGAGGATCACCGGCTGCAAGTCCTCTTCAGTTCTTATGCTTTGTGAATTTCCCGCCGGAGCTGCCTGCCGAACCCTTGTAGGAATATGACGGAAAGTAGGACAGGACGTGACACGCGTTAAGTGAAATGAGTGCCCGGGCAACCGGGAAATTGGGTGGTACCACGGATTTGATTCGTCCCTTGCAGATGCAGGGGACGTTTTTTTATGTCTTTATTTAAGAAAACAAGACGGACGATGACCTTCCCTGCAAACGAAATTTTTATAAAAAGAGAGGATTTCACCATGAAAGAAAAATTGGAACAAATCAAAGCGCAGGCATTGGCGCAGATTGAAGCCAGCGATGCCCTGGACAAGTTAAACGAAGTACGTGTCAATGTACTTGGTAAAAAGGGTGAGCTGACAGCCGTTTTAAAATCCATGAAGGATGTTTCTCCCGAAGAACGTCCCAAGGTCGGCCAGATGGTAAACGAAACCAGAGAGGAAATTGAGAAGGTTTTGGATGCTGCCAAGGCAAGAATGGAAAAAGCGGTCAGAGAAGCCAAGTTAAAAGCAGAAGTTATCGACGTAACCCTGCCTGCCAAGAAAGCCCTGATCGGACACAGACATCCCAATACCATCGCCCTTGAAGAAGTAGAGCGAATCTTCATCGGTATGGGTTATGATGTGGTGGAAGGTCCCGAAATCGAAAAAGACTATTACAACTTTGAAGCCCTGAACATTCCCGCAGACCATCCCGCCAAGGATGAACAGGATACCTTCTATATTACCGGGGAGTTCTTACTTCGTACCCAGACCTCCGGCACCCAGGTACATGAAATGGAAAAAGGCAAGCTGCCCATCCGTATGTTAGCGCCCGGACGTGTATTCCGTGCCGATGAAGTGGATGCTACCCATTCTCCCTCCTTCCATCAGATTGAAGGACTGGTTATTGACAAAAACATTACCTTCTCCGACTTAAAGGGTACTCTGGCAGAGTTCGCAAGAGAGCTTTTCGGAGAAGATACCAAGGTTAAATTCAGACCCCATCACTTCCCGTTCACAGAGCCTTCCGCTGAAATGGATGTGTCCTGCTTCAAGTGCGGCGGCAGCGGATGCCGTTTCTGCAAGGGCAGCGGCTGGATTGAAATTTTAGGCTGCGGCATGGTACATCCCCATGTACTGGAGATGAGCGGCATTGACCCGGAAGAATACACCGGATTTGCCTTCGGCGTCGGCCTGGAGCGTATTGCCCTCTTAAAATATGAAATTGATGACATGCGTCTTTTATACGAAAACGATATCCGTTTCTTAAAGCAGTTTTAATTGAAAAAAGTTGAAGAGATTGAATGATTAAAGTAGAATGAGAGGAAAGAAACATGAATACAGCATTATCATGGATTAAAGCATATGTGCCGGGACTTACCTGTACCGACCAGGAATACTGCGACAGAATGACCCTTACCGGAACAAAGGTAGAGGGCTTTGAAAGAATGGATAAAAACCTTGAGAAAATCGTTGTGGGCCAGATTGAAAAAATCGAAAAGCACCCGGATGCGGACAAGCTGATTGTCTGCCAGGTAAACATCGGTTCCGGGGTGATCCAGATTGTAACCGGCGCACCCAATGTAAAAGTAGGCGACAAGGTTCCCGTTGTTTTGGACGGCGGCAAAGTAGCAGGCGGTCATGACGGCGGCCCATTACCGGAAGACGGCATTGACATTAAGGCAGGAAAACTGCGCGGCGTACCGTCAAACGGTATGATGTGTTCCATCGAAGAACTTGGTTCTTCCAAGGATATGTATCCGGACGCACCGGACAACGGCATTTACATTTTCCCGGACAGCGTAAAGGTAGGTGATGACGCCATCGAAGTACTGGGTCTGCATGACACCGTATTTGAATACGAAATCACCAGCAACCGTGTGGACTGCTACAGCATTTTAGGTATTGCCAGAGAAGCAGCCGCAACCTTTGACAAGCCCTTCGTGCCTCCCGTTGTGGAAGTAAAAGAAGCAGGAGACGATGTAAACAACTACATCAAGGTTTCCATTGAAGATACCGACCTCTGCACCAGATACTGTGCAAGAGTATGCAGGAATATCAAAATCGGACCTTCTCCCGAATGGATGCAGAGAAGACTGGCAGCCAGCGGCATCCGTCCCATCAACAACCTGGTTGACATTACCAACTATGTGATGGAAGAATACGGACAGCCCATGCATGCATACGACCTTTCCACCATTGCAGGCGGACAGATTATCGTAAGACGTGCCAAGGACGGGGACGAATTTGTGACCCTGGACGGTCAACCCAGAAAATTAGACAATAATGTCCTGATGATCTGCGATGCGGAAAAAGAAATCGGTGTAGCCGGCATCATGGGCGGTGAAAACTCCATGATTACGGACGAAGTAAAGACCGTACTGTTTGAAGCGGCGACCTTCAACGGCCCGAACATCCGTAAATCCGCCAAGAGACTGGGACTTAGAACCGAAGCATCCGGTATCTTTGAAAAGGGTCTTGACCCTGCCAATGCCAAGGCTGCCATCGACAGAGCCTGCCAGCTCATTGTAGAGCTGGGCTGCGGCGAAGTGGTAAGCGGTACCGTAGAAGAGGGGCTTCCCATCAAACCCTTACGCGTGCTTCCTTTTGAACCCGCAAAATATAATGCACTGCTCGGTACAGCCGTTACCGAGGAACAGATGCTTGCCATTTTCAAGAAACTGGAAGTGGAAGTAAGGGACGGAAAAGACGGCAAGGAGCTTGTTATTCCTTCCTTCCGTCAGGATCTGGCAGGCCGTGCGGATATGGCAGAGGAAGTAGCCCGTTTCTTCGGCTATGACAAAATTCCCACCACACTGCCCAAGGGCGAAACTACAACCGGTAAGCTTTCCTTCAAGCTTCGTATTGAGCAGAAGGCAAGGGATATTGCAGAGTACTGCGGTTTTTCACAGGGTATGTGCTACTCCTTTGAAAGTCCCAAGGTATTTAACAAATTACTGCTGGATGAGGACGATAAGGCAAGAGCGGCAATTACCATTGCCAACCCTTTAGGCGAGGATTTCTCCATTATGAGAACCTTATCCTTAAACGGCATGCTGACCAGCCTTTCCACCAACTACAACAGAAGAAACAAGAATGTAAGATTATATGAATTGGGCAATATTTATCTGGCAAAATCCCTGCCCCTGACCGAGCAGCCGGAGGAAAGAATGCAGTTTACCTTAGGCATGTACGGCGACGGCGATTTCTATAGCTTAAAGGGTGTTGTGGAGGAATTCTTTGACAGCATCGGCATGAAGAAGCGAATTGTGTACGACCCCAAGGCAGGCAAAAACTTCCTGCATCCCGGACGTCAGGCAAAAATTGTTTACGAAGGCGAAGAATTGGGTTATATTGGAGAAGTACACCCCGCTGTATGCGACAACTATGCCATCGGCACCAGAGTTTATGTAGCCGTAATTGATATTTTGAATGTACTGGATTTTGCAACCTTTGACCGCAAGTACGAAGGCATTGCCAAGTATCCTGCCGTAACCAGAGATATTTCCTTAGAGGTTCCCAAGACCGTTCTGGCAGGCGATATCGAGGGCGTCATTGCCCAGAGAGGCGGCAAAATTCTGGAGTCTTACCAGTTGTTCGACTTATACGAAGGCGACCAGATTAAAGAAGGCTACAAGTCCATGGCTTATTCCGTTACCTTCCGTGCAAAGGACAGAACCCTGGAAGAGAGCGATGTGACAGGAGCCATGAAGAAAATCTTAAACGGTCTGGAACAGCTCGGTGCTACCTTACGTCAATAAGGAAAGGAGTATTAAAATTGGAACGTAAAAATTTATGGGAAGTTTATGATGAAAAACAGTTAAAGGAACTGGAAAAACTCTCTGCGGAATACAGAGAGTTCCTGGATAACGGCAAAACAGAGAGAGAATGCATCGATACCATCGTCAATCTCTGTGAAGAGAAAGGCTATGTGGAACTGGAAAAAGCCATTGCCGAAGGTAAGAAGTTAAAGAAGGGCGACAAGGTATATTCCGTATGGATGAATAAGTCCATTGCCCTGTACCAGTTAGGCGAAAAGCCCATGACAGAAGGTCTGAATATCTTAGGTGCCCACATCGATTCCCCGAGAATGGATGTGAAGCAGAACCCCCTTTATGAGGACGGCGGCTTTGCTTATTTAGATACTCATTACTACGGCGGTATCAAGAAGTACCAGTGGGTAACTCTTCCCCTGGCTCTTCACGGCGTTATTGTGAAAAAAGACGGCACGACCGTAGAAGTAAATGTGGGAGAAGAGGATGACGACCCCGTATTCTTCATTTCCGACATTCTCATTCATTTAGCGGCAGAGCAGATGGAAAAGAAAGCTGCCAAGGTTATCGAAGGCGAAGCTTTGGACCTGATTGTAGGCAGCAAGCCCATTACCATTAAGCCGGGTGAAAAAGAAGAGAAAGCCAAGGAAGCCGTAAAAGCAGGCATTCTGGATATCTTAAAGAAAACCTATGATGTGGAAGAGGAGGATTTCCTTTCTGCAGAGTTAGAGGTTGTTCCCGCAGGCCATGCCAGAGAAGCAGGCTTCGACAGAAGCATGATTTTAGCATACGGTCAGGACGACAGAGTTTGCGCATTTACTTCCTTAAAGGCAATGCTCGATACCAAGAAGACCGACAGATGCATGTGCTGCATCCTGGTAGATAAGGAAGAAATCGGTTCCGTCGGTGCAACCGGTATGCAGTCCCGTTTCTTTGAAAACAGCGTGGCAGAGCTCATGAACCTCACCGGAGAATACAGCGAACTGAATGTCAGAAGATGTCTGGCACATTCCTGCATGCTTTCCTCCGATGTCAGCGCCGGCTTTGACCCCACTTACGCATCCTGCTTTGAAAAGAAGAATGCGGCATTCTTAGGACAGGGCATGGTATTCAACAAATTTACCGGTGCCAGAGGAAAGTCCGGCTCCAACGATGCCAATGCCGAATACATGGCTCATATCCGTGGCATTTTTGAAAAAGCAGGCATCGGCTTCCAGACCGCAGAACTTGGTAAAGTCGATGTGGGCGGCGGCGGAACCATCGCTTACATTTTAGCTCTTTACGGCATGAATGTTATCGACAGCGGTGTTGCCGTACTGAACATGCATGCACCCTGGGAAGCTACCAGCAAGGCAGATATTTACGAGACATACAGAGGTTACAAGGCATTTGTTGAAGGAGCCTGTTTATAAATGACACAGAATTTGCAGAAATCCGATTTTTATTTTGACCTGCCGGAGGAACTGATTGCACAGGACCCGCTTGAGGACCGTTCCTCCTCCAGACTTCTTGTTCTGGATAAGGAAACGGGAGAAACTTCCCACCACATTTTTAAGGAAGTGATTAACTACTTAAATCCCGGGGACTGCCTGGTGCTTAACAACACCAAGGTCATTCCGGCAAGATTAATCGGTCACAAAGAAGATACGGGAGCAGCCATTGAAGTGCTGCTCTTAAAGCGAAAAGAAAATGACATCTGGGAAACCCTGGTGAAGCCGGGCAAAAAGTGTAAACCGGGCACGAAAATCGTATTCGGAGAGGGACTTTTACATGCCACCGTATTAGAGACCGTAGAGGACGGCAACCGTCTTATTCAGTTTTCCTATGAAGGCATTTTTGAAGAAATACTGGACAAGTTAGGCGAAATGCCCCTGCCTCCTTACATTACCCACAAGCTGCAGGACAAGAACCGTTACCAGACCGTCTATGCCAAGTATGAGGGCAGTGCGGCGGCTCCTACGGCGGGACTTCATTTTACCAAAGAACTTCTGAAACAGATTGAAGAAAAGGGCATCGATATTGCTTACGTTACCCTGCATGTAGGACTCGGTACGTTCCGTCCGGTCAAGGTGGACAATATTTTAGAGCACCATATGCATTCCGAATTTTATCAGGTGACGAAGGAAGCTGCCGATAAAATCAACAAGGCAAAAAAAGAAGGACACCGGGTTATCTGCGTGGGCACCACAAGCTGCCGTACCGTGGAGAGCGCCGCGGATGAAAACGGCATGGTAAAAGAAGGCTGTGACAATACGGAAATTTTTATCTATCCGGGTTACAAATTCAAGGTGCTGGATGCGCTGATTACCAATTTCCATCTGCCGGAGTCCACTCTGGTTATGCTGGTTTCCGCCCTTGCAGGCAGGGAACATATCTTAAATGCCTACGAGGAAGCCATCCGGGAAAAATACAGATTTTTCTCTTTTGGCGATGCCATGTTGATTAAATAGGAAATTTGCGGTAGAATAGGCATATCCAAACACCAAAGAAGGGAGTGCGGCATGGAAGAGAGAAGAAGAAACAGACGAACCAAGCTTTCCTCCTCCATTGTCATGAAACGTCTTGACAATGAAAGAGAAGAGGAAGTAGACATTGAGGTAGTGGATATTTCCAAAGCCGGAGTCGGCTTTACCTGCAAGGAGCCTCTTATGATAGGCGCTATTTATGAAGCGTATCTTACCATCTGGACAAAAGAGGTACTGCATGCGGTGGTAGAAATCGTGAGAATCGAAAAGAAAGAGGATACGATTTCCTACGGTGCCGTTTTTGTGGGTATGCCGGAAATGGATGCCTTCCGCATTGAAGCCTATCAGACCGTGGAAGAACAGCAATAAATGAAAAAGTACAGTAAATTCGGAAAAGCAGCGATAATTCTTATCCTGCTTTTTCTGTGGTATAGCATGATATTTTCGTTTTCCGCCCAGAATGGCGAGACATCCGGTTCTTTAAGCGGCAGTATCGCCTTAAAGACGGCGCAGGTATTCGATAAACTGACCTTCGGACACCGGAGTGAGGAGAAAATCGCACATCTTGCGGAAAATCTGGAATTTCCCATAAGAAAAGCGGCACACTTTACCGAGTATGCCGTTTTGGGATGCTTATGGTTCTTTTTCTTCGGGATTATTTTCGGTAAAACCGGAGGAAGAAAGCAGCGTATCTGGATGCTTGTCTGCATAGGAATTGTGTTTCTGTCCGCAGCGGGAGATGAGTTTCATCAGACCTTTATTCCCGGGAGAAGCGGCAATTTGGGGGATGTGCTGCTGGACACCGCAGGCGGCTTTACCGGGATTTTCCTAAGTCGTTTTTTTACCCGCAGGGCGCGGGTACGTAACCATTAAACAATCGTATATTTTTTTTTACTTAAGACCTCTCTTGCCTTGGTAAGGGAGGTTTTGTCGTAGAATTCCAACCGTACGGCACCTTCCGCACGCTCCCTGCTGTGGGTAATGCCGATGTTCTTGATGCTTAAGCCGTGTTCGGCAAGAATGTTCATAATGGAAGCCATGGAGCCTGCCCTGTCGTCGATGTTCACCGTGAAATCGTAAATGCGGGCAACGGAGCCGTTTGCATTTGCCACAAAGGAGTCCCGGTAGGTGCGGGCACTGTCAAAGAAGGCATAGAGGGCGTCCGCGTCTTTCTTCTCTAAAAGCTCTTTAACGGAAGAGAGGGCTTTGATGTATAAGGAAAGCATTTCCGTAATGTTTTCACCGTTGGTGAGGCATATCTGCTGCCAGACATCCGGGGAAGAGGAAGCAATCCGGGTAATATCCTTAAAACCGCCCGCGGCAATCTGCTTCATAAGGGCGTCTTTCGTATCGTTATCCTTCACAAAATTTACCAAAGAAGAAGCAATAATATGGGGCAGATGGCTGATGCCCGCTGTAATCCGGTCATGCTCCTCCGGGGTCAGAACGAGGGGAATGGCGCCGATATCCGCTACAAGATTACGGAAAGCCTCCACTTTTTCGGCGGGTACTTCCGCAGAAGGGGTCAGCAGATAGTAGGCATTCTGCAAAAGAAGAGCGTGGGAATTGGCAAAGCCGATGCGCTCACTGCCTGCCATGGGATGTCCGCCGATAAAGTATGGGGAAAGTCCCATTTCATCCACGCACCGGGTGGTTGTGGATTTGACGCTGCCCACATCCGTTAAAATGCAGTCCGGCGACAGAATTTCCTTTATGGCAGTTAAGTTTTTATCATTATTGGAAACCGGCGCACATAAAAATAGATAGTTGCATGCCGAAAAACGCCCGTTGATGGACGAAACGGCTTCATCGGCAATGCCTTCTTTCAGGGCAAGCTCTAAGGTTTCCTTATTGGTATCAAATGCAAGAATACGGACATCCCGGCGAAAGGCTTTCAGGGCTTTTGCAATGGAGCCACCAATCAGACCGAGTCCGATAAATCCACAGGTAATGTGAGACATACGTTCAGACCTTTCTTTCCTGTGACGTGCATGAAAATTACATGGCACAGGCACGTTTTCATTATAATTATAAGAATTGTAGCACTTTAACGCGTTACAGTCAACAAGTAATAATTGTATTTAAAATAGAACATTTTTCTTGTAAAATGAGTGATAATTTAGTAATATATACCTATAGATTTTTGAAAAATGAAAAGTAATTATACATAAATTACAAAAAAATAAGAGAAAGGAAGGAATTATATGAAAGTTTACACAACCGACAAAATCAGAAATGTAGTACTCTTAGGCCATGGCGGCTCCGGAAAGACCAGTCTTTGCGAAGCTATGGGTTACCTTTCCGGAATTACCTCCCGTATGGGAAAAATTCAGGACGGCAACACCATCAGCGACTATAGCAAAGAAGAACAGAAACGGCAGTTTTCCATTTCCACATCCGTGGTTCCCATTGAATGGGAAGGCTACAAAATCAACATTTTGGACGCACCCGGTTATTTTGACTTTGTGGGCGAAGCGGAAGAAGCCTTAAGCGCTGCGGGAGCCGCCATTATTGTGGTAAACGGCAAGGCAGGCGTGGAAGTAGGTACGGAAAAAGCCTGGGAGCTCTGCGAAAAGTATAAACTGCCCCGTATTATTTATGTGACCAACATGGACGTGGACAATGCCTCCTTCCGTCAGGTCGTGGAAGACATGACAAAGAAATACGGAAAGAAAATGGCGCCTTTCCACCTGCCCATCCGTGAAAACGAAAAGTTTGTGGGCTATGTCAATGTCATTACGGAAACCGGTAACCGCTGGAAGGGAAAAGAAGTGGTGACCTGTGAGGTGCCGGAATACAATAAGCCAAACTTGAAAATCTGCCGGGATACCTTAATGGAAGCGGTAGCGGAAACCAGCGAGGATATGATGGAGCGGTATTTCAACGGGGAAACCTTTTCCGAAGCGGAAATCCGTGCGGCGCTGCGAACCAATGTCTGCGACGGCAGTATCGTTCCCATGAGCATGGGCTCCAATATATTGTGCCAGGGTGTTTACACACTGCTTGACGACATCATCAAATATTTCCCCAGCCCGGAAAACAGGGAGGTTGCCGGCATCAACATGAAGACCGGGGAAATTTACCATGCGGACTACGATTTCTCCAAGGCAAAATCCGCCTATATCTGGAAGACCATCGTGGACCCGTTTATCGGCAAGTATTCCCTGATTAAAGTCAATTCCGGCGTCTTAAAACAGGACGATATGATTTACAATTTAGACAGGGACATCGAAGAAAAGGTCGGCAAGCTGTACGTGCTCTGCGGCAATAAGCCGGTGGAAGTACCGGAGCTGCATGCCGGAGATATCGGCGCACTGGCAAAGCTGACGGCGGCGCGGACCGGCAACAGCCTGTCCACCAGGGCAACCACCATCAAATTCGGCAAGTGGGAAATTTCCACGCCGTACACCTGCATGCGCTATAAGCCGAAAAACAAGGCGGATGTGGATAAGATTTCCCAGGCGCTGCAGAAGATAACCCACGAAGACCTGACCTTAAAGGTAGTCAACGATGCGGAAAACAGACAGACGCTCCTTTACGGTATGGGCGAACAGCATTTGGAAATTATTGCCAGCAGACTGCTTTCCGAATACAAGGTGGAAATCGAGCTTTCTAAGCCCAAGGTAGCCTATAAGGAAACCATAAAGGGAAGCTCCGATACGGAGTACAAATACAAAAAGCAGTCCGGCGGACACGGACAGTACGGCCATGTCAAGATGCGTTTCTCACCCTCCGGCAACTTGGAGGAGCCCTATGAATTTACCCAGGAGGTCGTAGGCGGCGCCGTTCCCAAGAATTTCTTCCCGGCAGTGGAAAAGGGTCTGCAGGAGTCCGTGGTGAAAGGCCCCCTGGCAGGCTATCCGGTTGTGGGTGTAAAGGCCGTTTTATATGACGGTTCCTACCATCCGGTGGATTCCTCCGAAATGGCATTCAAGATGGCTGCCATCCAGGCGTTCCGCAAAGGCTTTATGGATGCAAAGCCCATTCTGTTAGAGCCTATTGCCACCTTAAAGGTCACCATTCCGGAAACCTATACCGGTGATGTGATGGGAGATCTGAACAAGAGAAGAGGCAGGGTACTCGGCATGAATCCTCTGCAGGGCGGCAGACAGGTGATTGAAGCCGACATTCCCATGGGCAGTCTGTACGGTTACTGCACGGATTTACGCTCCATGACCGGCGGCAGAGGCGAGTATTCTTACACGTTTGCCCGTTACGAACAGGCTCCAAGCGATGTGCAGGAGAAAGAGATTGACAATAGTCTTGGAAGTGCTTAAAATGAAGCTTAGGCGCTTAAGGGAGAAAGCCCTTTCGTTTCTTGTGAGATGAAAGGGCTTCTTATATATAGAATAGATTACCTTATGAGGAAAGAAGTTTGGCGCAGGAAAGGACAGAACAATGGCAGAAGTATACAACCACAGAGAAGTGGAGACAAAATGGCAGGGTATTTGGGATAAGGAAAAAGCATTTGCTACCTCCACCGATTATTCCAAGCCGAAATATTATGCACTGGTAGAATTCCCGTATCCTTCAGGACAGGGACTTCATGTAGGACATCCGAGACCGTATACGGCTCTGGATATCGTTGCAAGAAAGAGAAGAATGCAGGGTTACAATGTTCTTTACCCCATGGGCTGGGATGCATTTGGTCTGCCTACCGAAAACTATGCAATCAAGAATCACATCCATCCCAAGATTGTGACAAAGAATAACGTAGCACGTTTCAAGAATCAGCTCCATTCTTTAGGCTATTCTTTTGACTGGGACAGAGAAATCAATACCACGGACCCGAAGTACTACAAGTGGACCCAGTGGATTTTCTTAAAACTGTTCAAGGCAGGTCTTGCTTACAAGACGGAAATGCCCATCAACTGGTGTACCTCCTGTAAGGTAGGTCTTGCCAACGAAGAAGTGGTAAACGGTGTCTGCGAGCGCTGCGGTTCCGAAGTAGTCCGCAAGGTAAAGAGCCAGTGGATGTTAAAGATTACCGCTTATGCCGAGAAGCTTATCGAAGGTCTGGATACCGTAGACTATATCGAAAGAGTTAAGGTTTCTCAGAAGAACTGGATTGGTAAGTCCACCGGTGCGGAAGTGGATTTCGTATTAAAGGACAAAGAGGATAAGCTGACCGTTTACACCACCAGACCGGATACTTTATTCGGTGTTACCTACATGGTAATGAGCCCGGAGCATCCTTTTATCGATAAGTATAAGGACTCCATCAAAAACTGGGACGACGTAATGGCATACCGTGATATGGCAGTCAAAAAGTCCGACTTTGAAAGAACCGAAATCGCAAAGGACAAGACCGGCGTTATGCTGGACGGTCTGACTGCGGTAAACCCGGTAAACGGCAAGGAAATTCCCGTATGGATTTCCGACTATGTACTGATGACTTACGGTACTGGCGCCATCATGGCAGTGCCCGCACACGATGAAAGAGACTGGGAATTCGCCAAGAAATTCAACATGCCCATCATCGAAGTAGTGGCAGGCAGCCCCGTGGATGTAAACGAAGCGGTATTTACCGATGTGGCAACCGGAACCCTTGTAAATTCCGAATTCTTAAACGGACTGTCCGTAGCGGATGCCAAGAAGAAAATCATTGAATTCTTAACCGAAAAGGGCATCGGCCACGAAAAGACCAACTATAAATTAAGAGACTGGGTATTCTCCAGACAGCGCTACTGGGGCGAACCCATTCCTATTGTAAAATGTGAGAAGTGCGGCTATGTGCCTCTGCCGGAAAGCGAGCTTCCTCTGGAGCTTCCCGAAGTGGAAAGCTACATGCCCACAGACAACGGCGAGTCCCCTCTGGCACATATGACGGATTGGGTAAACACCACCTGTCCCTGCTGCGGAGGCCCCGCTAAGAGAGAAACCGATACCATGCCCCAGTGGGCAGGTTCTTCCTGGTATTTCCTGCGTTACACGGACCCCACCAATGAAAATGCACTGGCAAGTCCCGAAGCCTTGAAATACTGGATGCCGGTAGACTGGTACAACGGCGGTATGGAGCATACAACCCTCCACCTTCTGTATTCCCGTTTCTGGCACAGATTTTTATACGATGAGGGCGTAGTTCCCTGTCCCGAACCTTACCAGAAGAGAACCTCTCACGGTATGATTTTAGGCTCCAACGGGGAAAAGATGAGCAAGTCCCGCGGCAACGTGGTAAACCCGGACGATATCGTAAGAGAGTACGGTGCAGATACCCTGCGTACCTACGAAATGTTCATCGGTGCGTTCGATTTAAGCGCTTCCTGGAGTGAGGACGGCGTAAAGGGCTGCCGCAGATTTTTGGAGAGAGTCTGGAAGCTGCAGGATATCCTGACGGATGACGAAGGTTACTCCGCCGATATGGAAACCAGAATGCATCAGACCATCAAGAAAGTAAGCTCTGACTTTGAAAACTTAAAGTACAACACGGCTATCGCAGCCATGATGTCCTTAATTAACGATTTCTACAAAAAGAATGCCGTTACCAAGGGAGAGTTCAAGACCTTACTTACCCTGCTTAACCCGGTAGCTCCCCACATTACCGAGGAACTGTGGCAGGCAAACGGTTTTGACGGCAGACTGTATCAGACCACCTGGCCGGAATACGACGAGGAAAAGACGGTAGAGTCCACCATTGAGCTGGCTGTCCAGATTAACGGTAAGATGAAAGGAACCTTAAAGGTTTCCAAGGACGAGCAGAAGGACAACATCCTTGCCATGGCAAAGGAAATGCTCGGCGACAAGCTGACCGGCACCATCGTAAAGGAAATTTATGTACCCGGCAGAATTGTAAACATCGTAGTAAAACCGTAATAAAAGCATAAAAGGAAAGCGCCGGCTTAGACAGGTGTTCGTAAAACAGGTTTAGACCGAAATTACGATTATGGCATCTGTCAGGCAGGGTTGGTGAATGAGATAACGGGTATTCGGTGCAAATTCCGGATACCCGTTATTTTTTTGCCTGTCATGAAAAGCAATAGATTTATTCACAGCTTTCGAGTATAATGGAGCTATAATCATCCTATCCCATCCATTCCGAGATTTTTTGAAAAAATCTCAAAAAAGTTTGGAAGCATTGGAACAATTCAGCCTTTCTCATGCCATATATAGTAGAGGGCTGAATACAAAAGCGATTGGAGGTAACGCTGATGGACAAGCAGACAGGACCGAAAGGTTTTCTTGTGGTGCTGCCAGGTGAGGTCATTGAGATACCGCAGGACAGCAGCAAATCATGGCTGACGTTGTTTTACAGCTTGCCAAAAGAACTCGCAGAAAAATGGAAGCCAGCCTATGAACTGCCCCGCTGTCCCTATGAGGTTTTGCGGACGGACAAGTATGACCACATCGTATGTGACGATATGTTCAAGCTGCTTGTGTGGGACTGCTACG
>ERZ808240.1918-NODE-1918-length-24260-cov-3.583598_pt1 | contig 24260 bp, 23 predicted proteins | sample MGYA00521084_ERZ808240 | MGnify/ENA primary metagenome ERZ808240 (study PRJEB31516, sample SAMN03275571) | gut metagenome | biome: mammalia-associated habitat; material: feces | host: Papio cynocephalus | place: Kenya | collected 2012-08-06 ... | reverse complement strand
CAACAGGTACTGGCACAGGAACAGAAACAGGTACAGTTACAACAACAGGTACTGGCACAGGAACTGAAACAGGTACAGAAACAACTGTTACAACAGGTTCAGGTGAAGGTTCAGATACAACAACTTCTACTACTGTAACAACTGTTACAACAGGTTCAGGCGAAGGTTCAGATACAACAACTTCTACTACAACAGGAACTGATGTTGCTGTCGTTACTTATAAGGTTGTAATCAATCAGGGTACTTCACAGTCAGAAGGTTCATTCTACTACTCACACGATAATGAAAGCTTCTTTGATAAGAACGAATTCAGTGTAGTTGCAGTATATGAAACAGGTGAAGAAAAGGCTCTTGACGCAGATGCTTATACACTTAACTACAATTCACCTTATGAAGCTTTCGCTGCTAAGGCTAACAAGGCTGACTGGACACTTGATGACTTCAAGTTTGAAATAGTTGCTACTATTAACGATGAAGCAGTTTCAACTGCATCAGCATTCGTTTATATCGGTAAGGAAGGCGACGCTGACCTTAACAATGCTGTTAACTCATCAGATGCATCAAATATCCTTGCTTACTATGCAGCTCATTCATCAGGTAAGCCTGAAACACCTCTTTACAGTGCAGATGATAAGCTCTATGAAGAATTTGCATTATTCCTCACAGAAACAAATGCTGACGATGCTATTAACTCATCAGATGCATCAAATGTTCTTGACTTCTATGCTAAATCTTCATCAGGTAAGATGACTTCTAATGATGATGTAAAATCATTCTGGGACGCAAAACTTCCGGAATCTATCGGTTAAGGCAAATTAAAATGAAATTAACTCTGCTGTGTACATACAGCAGAGTTAACATAAATTTTAACTAATGATTAATTATTTGAAAGGAAATTAAAACGATGAAAAAGAGTATTTTAAAGAAGACTTTTGCTGCATTTGCAACAACAGCTCTTGCAACATCAGCAATCGCTTCTGCAATGTCTGTAAGTGCTGCTGGTGAACCTAAGCTTTCACTTCTTGCAGACGGAGAGGCTATCCACTATGCTGAACCAGGTGATGTTGTAGAAGTTACTTATAATGTTTCAGGTGCAGATGACGGTTGGTGCTCAACTGGTATTCACTTTAGCTATGATAACAGACTTACAGTAGAACTTAACAGAAAAGGTGAAGTTGCCTATAAACAGGGTGCAGCTGGCGAACTCCTTGATGCTTACAAGCTTGAACATATGGACAGCACAGCTTATCCTGACAATATAGCTTCTGACCAGAACTGTATCTTTATTGCAACATCATGCTCTTCTAATAATGGTTATCATGGTGTAATTGCATCATTCAATTTCACAGTTCCTGCTGATGCACAGCCAGGCGATGTTTTTGAACTTGAATTCTGGAGACTTGATACAGATATCTTCACAGATATGGCTAAGGACCAGGCAATGCAGGACTATGCTTTTGCTAACTGGGAAAATGCTGAAATCAGAATCAAGGACGCAGAAACAACTACAACAACAACTACAACTACTACAACAACAACTACTACAACTACTACATCAACAACAACATCTACATCAACTTCAACTTCTACTTCAACATCTACATCAACTTCAGCAACACCTTCAGCTACAACTACAACAACACCTGTATCTTCAGTTACAACTACAACAGCTGCTAAGACAACAACAGCTGCTAAGACAACAACAGGTGCTAAGACAACTACAAAGAAGACAACTACAAAGAAGACAACTACAACAGCTAAGACTACAACAGGTAAGTCTGATTCACCTAAGACAGGTGTTGCAGGCGTAGCAGTTGCAGCAACTGGCCTCGTAGTAGCAGCAGGTGCAGCATTCGTTCTCAGAAAGAAGAATGACTAATTCAGATTGAATAAATCTGCTTAATCTTTAAAAGGCTCTCCGAAAGGAGAGTCTTTTTTTGAACTTTTTATGAAAATTCCGGATATGTCTTGAAATATATACAAATCTATTGTATAATATATATATAAATCTTTAGGAGGAATTTTATTATGAAAAATATTCTCGTAACAGGTGGAACTGGTTTTATCGGCAGTCATACCTGCGTTGAACTTCTTAATTCCGGATACAATGTTGTTATAATGGATAATCTCAGCAATTCAAAAAAGGCTGTTTGCCAGAGAATTGAAAAGATTACCGGCAAGTCTGTAAAGTTTTATGAGGCTGATATATGCGATTATGATGCTTTTACAAAAATTTTTACAGAAAACAAAATTGACGCTGTAATCCATTTTGCAGGACTCAAAGCTGTCGGTGAATCCGTTCAGAAGCCTATTGAATACTATTCAAATAATATTACCGGAACTCTTGTACTTCTTAAAGCTATGAGAGAATATAACTGCAAAAAAATTGTATTCTCATCTTCTGCGACTGTTTATGGTATGAATAATATAGCACCGTATACTGAAGATATGCCGACTTCTGCAACAAATCCTTATGGATATACAAAGGTAATGATTGAACAGATTTTGCGTGATGTCTGCGTTGCTGACAAGGATTTCGGAGCAGTTGCACTCCGCTATTTTAACCCGATTGGTGCAGATAAAAGCGGTCTTATAGGCGAAAACCCTAACGGAATCCCTAATAATCTTGTACCTTATATTGCTCAGGTTGCACTCGGAAAACTTGCTGAACTTCGTGTTTTCGGTGATGATTACGATACTCCGGACGGAACGGGCGTAAGAGACTATATTCACGTTACAGACCTCGCAAAAGGTCATGTCTGTGCTTTGGATTATTCCGAAAATCACAACGGTTTTGAGGCTGTAAACCTCGGAACAGGCAACGGTTCAAGTGTTCTTGAAGTTGCAAGAGCTTATGAAAAGGCTTGCGGAAAACCTATCCCGACAAAAATTGCTCCAAGACGTGCAGGAGATATTGCTACATCTTTTGCTAATGCTGAAAAAGCCAAGAAAATTTTCGGCTGGGAGGCTGAACTCAATATTGATGATATGTGTCGTGACAGCTGGAACTTTACAAAGCTTAATCCGAACGGCATCGAATAAGGAGATTTTTTATGGTTAATTTTGGAAATGACTGGGATAAACTTCTTGAGGACGAATTTAAAAAGGATTATTATATAAAACTTCGTCAGTTTCTTGCGAATGAATACAAAACTCAGAGAATTTTCCCCGGTATGTATGATATATTCAACGCTATGAAACTTACTTCATATGATGATGTCAAGGCTGTAATTATAGGGCAGGACCCCTATCATGGAGAAGGTCAGGCACACGGTTTAAGCTTTTCAGTTAAAAAAGGCGTTGCACCTCCTCCGTCACTTGTCAATATCTTCAAGGAAATCAAATCCGATGTAGGAATTGACAATTCAGGAAAACATGGAGAACTTACAAAATGGGCAGAAAACGGCGTTCTTCTTCTCAATTCCGTACTCACTGTAAGAGCCGGTTCTCCTAAAAGTCATCAGGGAATGGGCTGGGAAACTTTTACAGACGATGTTATAAGGCTTCTGAATCTGCGTGAAAAACCTATGGTATTTTTACTGTGGGGACGTGATGCGAAAAATAAGGCAAAGCTTATTACTAATCCGAATCACTGTATATTAACGGCTGCTCACCCGAGTCCGCTTTCTGCTTATAACGGATTTTTCGGCTGTAAGCATTTTTCAAAGGCAAATGAATTTCTTGTTTCAAAGGGTATTGAACCGATAGACTGGTCAATAGATTAGGAGAATTTCAATGAAAATAAAAGATATGTTTAAACAGAAAACTGTTTTTTCCTTTGAGGTTTTTCCTCCGAAAAAAGACAGTTCAATAGATGTTGTATATAAGACTCTTGATGAACTCAAGGGACTTTCTCCTGATTTTATCAGCGTTACTTTCAGTGCAGGCGGAAGTGGCAACGGAAGTCTTTCATGTGACATAGCATCTAAAATCAAAGAGGGAAACAAAGTTGAACCTATGATTCATCTGCCCTGCATAAACTATTCTGAAGATGAAATTTCTGAAATTCTTCAGGAAATTGATAAGCGTGGAATTGAAAATATTCTTGCTTTAAGAGGGGATATAAACCCGAATATTGAACCAAAGAGAAATTTTGAACATGCAAGCGATTTGATTACTTTTATCAAATCAAAGGGCAATTATGATATTGCCGGTGCATGCTATCCTGAATGTCATATCGAGGCTGACAGCTTTGTTGATGATATTCAGAACCTTAAAAAGAAAGTTGATGCCGGTGCTGACCACCTTATAACACAACTTTTCTTTGATAATGAGGCTTTTTACAAATTTCGTGAAAAGGTTGCAATAGCCGGAATAGATGTTCCTATTGAAGCAGGTATTATGCCTGTTGTCAATAAAAATCAGATTGAAAGAATGGTAAGTATGTGCGGTGCAAGCCTTCCTGCAAAATTTTCAAAGATGATGCAGAGATATGAAAATAATCCTGAAGCTTTGAGAGATGCCGGAATTGCTTATGCCATTAATCAGATTGTTGACCTGCTTGCAGACGGTGTTGACGGAATACATCTTTATACTATGAACAATTCATATGTTGCAACAAAGATTTCTGAAGCTGTCTGCGGTCTTGTAGGGAGCAGAACAAAATGAAATTTGAATCGCTTTCAAGAAGCGAAACCCTGAGATATATGTGTCACAAGGGAGAAGTTCCTGCTGAACTTGAAAAAATTCTTGAAAAATCAGAAAATCTTATAAAGCAGAATGTATTTCCGAAATATGTTTACAGAACTGTTTCTGTTAAAATAAATGGAAACATAACGGAATTTTCCGATTTCCCGACAGTTGTTGAAAGTTCTGACCTCGCACGTCATCTTCAAAACTGTGACAGAGCTGTTATAATGGCTGTTACGCTTACTTCAGAGGCTGACCGCCTTATAAGCCGTTCGGAAATTTCTGATATGACTATGGCATATACACTTGATGCTATGTGTTCATCTGCAATTGAAACGGCATGCGATATGGCTGAAAAGGAAATACTTTCTGAAATCGGTGCAAAATATACCACATGGCGTTACAGTGCCGGATACGGTGATTTGAGCCTTTCATATCAGAAGGACTTTATAAGATTTCTGAATACTGAAAAAAGAATAGGACTTACACTTACTCCCGAATATCTTATGATACCCAGAAAATCTGTTACGGCAGTAATCGGAATATCAGATACTCCTCTTGAAAATAAACGCCGTAGCTGTAATCTTTGCAGTATGCATGGAAAATGCAGATTTTCTCTTGAAGGCGGTCACTGTTAAAAGGAGAATTGAAAATGAAAAAAATATTCCTGCTCTGCACTTTTATAACTTCTGCCGTTATGCTCACAGCATGCGGTGATTCAGATAATAAGCTTCTCCGAGACCTTGACCCCGAGACACGTGCATATATAAAAGACGTTGCCACACAGGATACACTTCTTGACGGCGAGCTTGAAAACAAAACTATAAAATGGCTTGCCACATGGGATATTAACCCTGACGGTACAGGAAAGAATGTTCCTGTTGACCTTGCTGTATTTCAGGAACGTTATGGCGGTGAAGTCAAGTATTATCCTGTTTCATATGATGAACGTTATGAAAAGCTTGCACAGTATATAAAAAGCGGTGAGGGGATAGACTTCTTTTCCGGAAGTGATATGGACGCTTTCCCGAAAGGTGTAATAAAAGAAATGTTTGTCCCTGCTGATGATTATATTGACTTCAGTTCTGATATATGGAAAGATGTCAGGGACGTTAACGATTCTTTTGTATGGGACGATAAACACTATCTGACGGCTGTTTCAGTCAATGGCGGAGGCTGTGCAGTAATATACAATAAAAATACAATTGCTGAGGCAGGATTGGAAGACCCTGCTGTGCTTTTTGAAAAAGGTGAATGGAACTGGGATACCTTTGAAAATATGCTTGACGAATTTGTTGACAATGACAATCAGAAATACGGCATAGACGGCTGGTGGTTCGAGGAGGCTTTTGTTCAGACAACAGGTGTTCCGGCAATAGCTCTTGAAAACGGCAAGCTTATTAATAACCTTGCTGAACCTTCAATGGAACGTGTTCAGAACTGGCTTTATAATCTCTCTGTAAACGGAAATGTTGCAATAGGCAGCAGCTTTTATGGCTGGACAGAACACCCTGAATATATCGGAGAGGGCAAACTTCTTTTCTATCCATGCGGTTTATGGAAATTATATTCAACTCCTGAAAACTGGAAAACAGTTTTCGGGGAGGATATTGGATTTGTTCCTATGCCGAAAGACCCGCAGACTGATGAATATTATATTCCTGCCGGAATGGACAGCTATCTTTTTGTAAATGGTGGTGATAATCCGGAGGGCGTTGCAAAATTCCTTGACTGTAAGCGTTATGTCATCTGCAATCAGAAACTTAAAGATATGTATGACTCTGAAACAAGAAGTGATTACGGCTGGTCTGATGAAATGATTGAAATGAAGCAGAAAATGGACGAAATGGCTCTTGAAAATCCGAATTTTGATTTTTCAAAAGGTGCATCATTTGATATAGAGAAGAAAATAGATGAGGGATTAAGACAATCCGCATATGGTACACCGTGGAGTGAGACTTTTAATTCAATCAATTCTGCTGTTCAGACGCTTATTGATGAAATAAATAATAAATAATCCAAAGGAGGTTTTATTTTATGAATACAGTTTTAGTTGCAGGAGGTTGCGGGCTTATAGGTCAGCATGTGTGTTCCGGTCTTTTGAAAAAGGGAAATACGGTAATTGCGGTTGATTCACAGCATAACGACTACAACACCGGAAAAGAAAATTACAGATTTGTTGAAGCATCTCCTGAGGATAACACAAAATATGCAGAAGTATTTAAGAAATATCATATAGATATGCTTATTAATCTTGCCTGCACTGTTGACAACGATTTCGGCAATATCATAACAGAAACTGAAATGAATATAAGCAGAAATTTTGATGAATTTATATATAAGCTTGCTTTTGAAGCAAAGGTCAAGAAAATAATTATGATAAGCACATCTCAGGTTTACAAACTTGTTGATTCGAGAGAACCTATAAGGGAAGATGATGTATTAAAGCCTGTTTCAAACTATGCTGTTATGAAACTCGAAAGTGAAAAGGCATTTGATGAAGAACTCAGGGAACATAAAGGAGCTATATGCTGTATATGCCGTGTTGCCCCTGTATACACAAAGAACTACTACGAAAATCTTGTAACAAAAATTACTGACCCTAAAGATAATACAAATTTTGTATACGGAACAGGTCAGTATGGTTTTCAGTTCTGCTGTGTGCATAATCTTGTTGATTTTATACTTTGCTTTGTAAAGAATGCTGATGAACCTAAATTTACCGGAATATATAATATAAGCGACAAAAACCTTACAACAGCATCTGATATAATTACCTATATGAAAACAAATCATCGTCTCGGGCCGGTAATTCAGAAGTCCTCTATAAAATCATCAGGTATTTCAAACCTTATAAGAAAGGTTTCCAAAAACAAGGAAGAAAAAGAAAATTATCGTTATCTTGATTGGTCAACATTCCTTTATAACAATATGCTTGACAACAACAAGGCACTTAATCTTATGTCGTCATTCAGATGGGATATACATAATACAAAATAAAAAATCGGGCAGTAAAGCCCGATTTCATTTTTTATGCAAAATAAAAAACCGAATATAAAATCCGGCATTTCAAAAAAATTTATTATAAGGAATCTTTAAGGGTGGATAGTGAGATTCGAACTCACGGTCTTCGGGACCACAATCCGACGCTTTAACCAACTAAGCTATACCCACCATAAATTTACGCGCCTTATTGGACTCGAACCAATGGCTTACTGCTTAGAAGGCAGTTACTCTATCCAGCTGAGTTAAAGGCGCATTAAAAAAGTGGTAAAAACCACTGGAGCAGGTGATGGGAATCGAACCCACGTAACCAGCTTGGAAGGCTGGAATTCTACCATTGAACTACACCTGCATTAAAAAAATAAATTGGTGCGAGTGATGGGACTTGAACCCATACGTCTGCTGACACACGCCCCTCAAACGTGCCTGTCTGCCTATTCCAGCACACTCGCTTAATTTATTTTGCTCTGTCTCTCGACTGCTTTATTATTATAGCACAACAATTCTGATTTGTCAACCCCTTTTTTAAAAAAAATCCAAAAAATTTTTTTGGAGAGCTTAAAATCACGGAATATCGGAATTATTTTCCAAAAAATTTTTTTTGCGGACTCTTAATTCCCGAAAAAAAGCGGATAAAAGTGCTGAACATTCCTCCTGCATAACACCGCCCGTAACATTCGGGCGGTAATTATAGGGGAGTTCAAACATTTTCTGGACAGATACAGCCGAACCGCTTTTTTTGTCATAAGCTCCGAAGAATATATCATCAATTCTTGAATTTATCAATGCTCCGCAACACATCGGACAGGGTTCAAGCGTTACATACATTTCACATTCAGGAAGTCTCCAGCCTCCGAGAGTTCTGCAAGCCTGATTGATAGCAATTATTTCAGCATGTGCAAGAGCATTCTTGTCTGATTCTCTGAGGTTATAGCCTTCACCTACGATTTCACCTGTGTTTTTTCTGACTATGACAGCACCGACAGGAACTTCTCCCAGATGAAATGCCGTTTCAGCAAGTTTCAACGCACGTTCCATATAGATTATATTCAAGGAAAATCACCTTTCTTTTAAGCTAATATACTTGTTATTATTACTGTTATACAAATGAATATTACTGTAAATGTCGGAATGGTACTGAAAATAAGCAGAATTTTCCTTTTTGCTGAAAGAAATGTTGAAAGATTTTTTTTCAGGAATATTTCTTTATTTGTACTGTGCCATATTACAGATGAAACTGCAATTCCGATTATAAAGCATATAATCATAAAATATGCCTTTTTAAGACTTGTATCAGGAAATGACAGTTCAATTATTGTGAGAGCAGTAAGATAAATTTTATTTATTATCTGTACGGCAACAGCAGTAAAAACTGTACCGCTTCTTAAAATTGATATTCCTGCAACAACCGATACAGCGAATACTGAAAGAACAGAGGCAATATTATTTGCCATTAATGCTGAAAATGATGCTGTTACAATAACAGCATAAAGATTGCCGAATTGACGCAAAGCCTGAAAAACAGCTCCATGAAAGAGAAATTCACTCATAATTGATACAATAACAACATCAAGGAACATATAAATTACAAGTTCTGACTGATTCAGAAGTGAAAATTCTTTGTTGTAGCAGTTGAAGAATGTGAAATATTCTATTGTCGAATCAGAATATGCTCTTGAAATACTTGTCAGTACGCTTACAGAAAGACATAGAGCCATACATAAAAAAAGGTCTTTACTGCTTTGCAGTTTGCAGGGCAGAGAAGCCTTCAGGGGCATTTTCAGTGTTTTTTTTGTGATTAGCAACGGCACACAGAATTTAAGAAATGTAATGATTATCATAGCTGTCATTACTTCTTTCTGACCGCCGTATATTGAATAATTAAGAAATGAGTTATGTATATTTACACCGAAATAGTCAAGAACAGCTATAAATATTTTTGAAAATATAAACTGAATAAAAAGAAACAAAATAAGGACTGTTCCGAAAATATAAAGAATTTTTGAAAGAACTTTCTGTTCCTTTTCTTCAGGTATAACCTTCACAAATCCCTTGCTTTCACAGAAAGTTACTTCATTCTTCTTTCTTATATAGTTATATGCGAAAGGATTATCAGGATTATTACGCCAGTTTTTATAGGCATTTATATATTCATCTGATTGTCCGGAATAATCAAAGGTTTCAGTTACATCAATAAGAATATCTTTTTGCTTTTCTTTTGTATTGCTCATAGTTTCACCGCCTCTTACTGAATTATACAATATCCGAAACCAAATTTAATTTTCATAGTTTTAATATTCTGTGAATTTTTATATATTCAGTAATTTTTTTGCATTAAGGCAGAAAATCTGTTCCTTTTCATAGTCAGAAAGATTAAAGCTGTTTATTATTTTTGCAATATCAGCAGGACTGTCCCAGGGTGAATCACTTCCGAAAAGAATTTTTTCAGGTGTCTGAATTTTTATTATATTATAGAAAGTCTGCGGTTTTATATATCTTGAAAGACAGCTTGTATCAAAATAAAGATTATCAAATTTTCCGGCAAGATATTTTTCAACATCATTCCACATTTTCATACCGCCAAGATGTGCTATAATAAATGTAAGATTGGGATTTTCAGAAACAGCCTTTGCAAATCTTTCAGGCGTTCCGTATATAATATCAGATGAAAGGGGGTCCCAGCCACCATGAAATATTACCGGCAGTCCAAGTTCAGCAAGTTTCTGATATACGGGATACATTTTTGAGTCATCAGGGAAAAATCTTTGATATTCGCAGTGAAATTTTACGCCATGCAGTCCGAGCTGTTTTATTCTTTCTGCTTCTTCAAGAATATTTTCCGAAAACGGAAAAAGCGTTCCGAAAGGTATTATATGTTCATCAGCTATTGATGAAGCCCAGTTATTTATAGTTACCTGCTGTGAGGGCTTTGTTGCAACAGGAAGGATTACAGATTTATCAACACCTTCATCATTCATAAATTCAATAAGATTTTTTACAGTACCGTCTGTAAGCGGAATTATTCCTGAAGTTTTTGATAAATTTGAAATAGCTTTTCCTGCAATGGATTCTGTAAATGCATGTGTATGAAAGTCAATAATCATCAGAAAAATTACCTCTTTTCTAAAATATGTTCCATAGCCTGATAAAAAATTCCCTTTACATGAGAATCGGCAAGTGAATAAAAAATGGTTTTTCCGGCACGTCTGCTTCTGACAAGTCTTGACTGCTTTAATATTCTGAGCTGATGCGATATTGCAGACTGAGTCATTCCGAGTGAATCAGCAATATCACATACACACATTTCACTTTTAAAAAGAACAAACATAATGCGTATTCTTGTTGAATCTCCGAAAATTTTAAAGAGATTTGCAACTTCATAAAGAGCTTCTCCGTCAGGAGTAAGACCGGATATTCTGTCAGCTGTTTCATTATGAACACATTTTTCAGTGCAAAAATGACATTTATCTTTTTCCATAATGTTTCTCCCGTTTTCAAATATTTGTTATATATCATGATACAATTTTTATTGTGCTTTGTCAAGCACGATATTATGTTAACTGATTTTTATTAAATTATATCATGAAAATCCATTGACAAATATAAGAAAAAAGTGTATAATAAATTGTATTGTATTTTATTTGCAAAATGTTACTCAGGCATATTTCGCTTTGTTTTAGTAAATTTTTTATGGAATATTTATTATTGTCAGATATTAAAAATTAAATAAATAAAATAACAGTGGCTTATCGCCTGATGTAATAATTTTTATGATACAAACTATTTTCATAATATTTTACAAAAGGAGGTATGCAATGCATGGAATCTTTATATCTTGTAATCGGTATTGCTGTATTGCTCGTTATTGCCATTATAGGTATTGTTGTTGCTTCAAACATTCAGTATAAAAAAGGCGTTCGTGACGGTATAGAACAGCGTAAGCAACAGGCAGAATCAGTTATGGGTTCGGCTGAAAAAGAAGCAGAACGTATTCTTGATGACGCCAGAAAAGATGCCGAAAATACTAAAAAAACTGCTCTTGTTGAAGCTAAGGACGATATACATAAGCTCCGTTCAGATGCCGAAAAAGAAATTAAAGACCGCAGAGCAGAGCTGACACGTCAGGAAAGACGTATGCAACAGAAGGAAGAAAGTCTTGACAGAAAAAATGATAACTTTGAAAAGAAAGAGGAGCTTCTTAACCAGAAAATTAAAAAGGCTGATGATGCTCTCAATGATGCAGAGGCTATCAAGAAAAGTCAGATGGACGTTCTCGAAAGAATTTCTGAATTTACCAGAGAACAGGCAAAGGAATACATATTATCTAATCTCGAAAATGACCTGATTCACGAAAAAGCTGTTAAAATCGCTGCATATGAACAGCAGATTAAAGATGACTGTCAGGAAAAGGCAAGAAATTATATATCCCTTGCAATAGCTAAATGTGCTTCAGACCAGGTTTCTGAAAGTGCCGTTTCTGTCGTTCCTCTCCCGAATGATGAAATGAAAGGCAGAATTATCGGACGTGAGGGAAGAAACATCAGAACTCTTGAAACCCTTACGGGCGTTGACCTTATAATTGATGATACCCCTGAGGCTATAACAATATCATGTTTTGACCAGGTAAGACGTGAAGTTGCAAGAATTGCTATCGAAAAACTTATTGCTGACGGACGTATACACCCTGCACGCATTGAAGAAATGGTTGAAAAGGCTAAGCGTGAGGTTGAACACCGTATCAAGCAGGAGGGTGAAAGAGCTGTAATTGAAACCAATGTTCATGGAATAAATCATGAGCTTGTAAAACTTCTCGGCCGTCTCCATTACAGAACAAGTTACAGACAGAATGTTCTTGACCACTCAATTGAAGTTGCAAAGCTTGCAGGAGTTCTTGCATCTGAACTCGGTGTTGATGCCAATATGGCAAGACGTGCGGGACTTCTCCACGATATAGGAAAAGCTCTTACTGCTGAAATTGAAGGTTCACATGTTCAGATTGGTGTTGATGTATGTAAAAAATACAACGAAAATCCGAATATAATTCATGCAGTTGAGGCTCATCACAATGATGTTGAACCAAGAACTGTAATAGCATGTCTTGTTCAGGCTGCGGACGCTATATCTGCCGCAAGACCGGGGGCAAGAAGTGAAAACTATGAAAGCTATATCAAGAGACTTCAGAAACTTGAGGAAATCTGTAAATCATATCAGGGTATTGAAAAATGCTATGCTGTTCAGGCGGGACGTGAAATCAGAATTATGGTTGCTCCTGAAGTTATTAACGATGAAAAAATGGTTATCGTTGCAAGAAAAATTGCAAGTCAGATTGAAAGGGAAATGGATTATCCCGGACAGATTAAAGTTAATCTTATACGTGAAAGCCGTGTAACTGATTACGCAAAATAATTTTTTTCAGAAAGTGCGGACAATCTGAGGTTGTCCGCATTTATTTTAACGGAGGATTTGTTTATGGCAAAAACTTTATTCAATACAAGTGAAAAATCGAATTTTATACTTAATCTTACTGCTGAAAAATATTCAAAAACTGCCTCATTGTCTTTGATACTTCCCTTTATATTAATACCGCTTGCCACAATTCCATGTGAATTTGATATTGAAGAAATATCATATCCGATTATTTCGGGAGCGTTGGCTGTATGCGGTGTTTTCAGTATGATAATGGCTGTTATAGCTTTTATAAAGGGATATGTTGATAAAAAAAAGCTGATACCTGTTATATCATTCGGGGCAATGCTTTTATGGGGTGTTGTGGCACTTTTAAATTCATATGACAAGAATGTATCATTCTATGGGTTTGACGGCAGAGGAGAGGGACTCCTTGCAATTATATTCTATTTCTGTTTTTTTGTTACTGCATCATCAATATCAGTTAATAAATTCAGGATAAGAATTTTTGATGCTATGATTTTTATGGGAATTATCAATTCACTCTGGGCAATTCCTCAGATTTTTGTTGATTCAATGCCGAGTAAGTATGATTATATAGTTTCCGCAGGCGATGTACATGCATGTTCAGGACTTTCACAGAGTCCGCTGTTTCTTGCAATGGTTTTAAGTCTTGCACTTGTTTCAGCACTTGTCGGAAGTATACTTCTTGAAAACAAAAAAAGAAAGATAATTTATGCTGTATCTGCTGTTCTGTTTTCATTTGTGATGATATTTACATATTCGCTTATTTCGCTTGCCGGCATTTTTATTGCTGTTATTACTGTAACAGTTACAATATTTATAAAAAAATCAGAAAAAATAAATCTTTTGAAACCTGTTGCTGTAATCGTATCTGCAATATGCGGAATACTTCTTGTAAATTCCGGTGCGGTCTGCGAAAATTCAAGCTATTCACTGCATGACGGTGCATTGATGTGGTTTGATTCATTTAACAGAATCGGTTCAAGCGGAAATTTCAATGTAAAGGATTTTGATGTTGAAAATACTGCTGAAGTATATTCATATCTCAATTCAAAAACTCTTGATATAATAAAAAAATATCCGCTTGTGGGAACAGGTGAGGAAAACCTTGTATATCCACAGCTCCATTCAAGTTATGAAGTTTTTGAAAATTCAGGAACTTTTGACAAGAACTACAATGAATATCTGTATGTGACCGCTACAAGAGGTATTCCGTCGCTTATTTTCTTTGTTGCCGTACTTTGTTCTGTTTTATATATCGGATTCAAAAAAGTCAGAGCAGATAAAAATGATGTATGTACATATATTTCAATGTGCCTTTTCCTTTGCGGTGTGATTATATTTTTTATCGGTGCAGGAAATATTACATTTTCTCCTCTTTTCTGGATTTTTTCGGGATTGCTTATAAGCGGAAATCCTGAAAAAGTATAATAATTTGTCACTATTTGCTTTTGAATTTTTTGTGAAATTTTTTCAAAAACACTTGATTTTTTTATCCCTTTGTGTTACAATATCATCAGAGATTATTAAAATCTCACTACTTATTTTTGGAGGTGTCTTTTATGGCATACATTATTTCTGATGAATGTATCAAGTGCGGTGCATGTGAATCTGAATGTCCTGTAAATGCAATTTCAGAAGGTGACGAAAAATACGTTATCGATGCTGATGCATGTATCGAATGCGGTGCTTGTGCTGGTGTTTGTCCTGTATCAGCTCCCAGTGCTGAATAATTATCAGTCAAAATTTTTTTGACAGCGGTATTCCATTTATAAAAGGGATACCGCTTTTTTTCGGGTAAAAATAAATTTGTCTGAATTTATACTTGATTTTTTGAAGTTTTTGTGATATAATTCTAATTAAGTGCTTTTGGCACTTGTGACTATTTAGGAGGATTCTTTTATGAATAAATTAAAAACAACTGCTTTAATGCTTATGACTCTTGTATCTGCTGTGCCTTTTTTAACAGGCTGTCAGTCAGATACTGAAAGTTCTTCAGCAAGCATTTCATATGTGGAAAATGAAAATATAGGTAAAAACAAGCATGAGGCTGATTTGGGTGCATCAGTTACAGTAGATACAACAACTTTTACTGTTCATAATGTTATTGATGTCAACAAAACTTCCGATGACGGCGGAAAATATATCTATGTCAAGTATACAATCAAGAACAGTTCTGACAAGAATTTCAAGGTTGATAATCTCAACAATTTCTATATCAGCATAGACGGCAAGAATTATAACAATGATGTCCGTACAAATCTTTATGCAAAACAGTCTATAAAGGATTATGTTGAGCTTGATTCTGTTCCTGCCGGTGAAGAAGTTACTAACTATGTCGGATTTATTGTTCCTGAAAATACCAAGTCTGTTACATGCGGATATTATGTAACATCAGGTGAAAAGACAGACAAACAGGATACAATTATCTGTGAAGTTCCGTCATCTGAATGGATTCAGCCTCCCGCAGATATGCTTAAATAAGCTTATCTGAGTTTCTTTACAAGCGAAAGTATTCCTATATATACGACAGCTCCGGTTGCTGTGCTTATAAAAAGACTCTGATTACTGCTGATATACGGTGAAAGCTGTGTATCAGCAATCCAAGCCGATGCCCCGCAGAATACTGATGAATAAAGAATCGGAATGAATTTTGAAAAGTGAAGTTTTATCTGCGTTTCTTTAAGATATACTCCGACTGATGCAAGAAGAATGACGGCATAGCTTATTGTTGTGGAAAGTGATGCTCCGTTTATACTCATAACAGGTATTAAGATAAGATTTCCGCCGAGCTTTACGAGAGTTCCGACAATCATTATTTTAAGCGGTACGGACGGTTTCCCTATTGCCTGCAACATACTGAATACGGGAAATGATATACATAAAAATATCATTCCCGGCATAAGATACTGCAAAGGAATTACGCTTGCAGAAACTTCATCAGGCTGACCGGAATATAAAAACATCAGGATTTTTTCTGAAAGTATTCCCATTCCTATGGCTGACGGTGCAGATATAAAAAGAGATGCAAGCATTGCCTGATGTGTGCTTTTTTCAAGAGTCTTTCTGTCTTTGCTCTCCCAAGCCTCTGTTACAGACGGCAGAATGCCTTTTCCGAGCATATTTGTTACGGAAGGGACAAGATTAAAGACAGTAAGCGTCAGACCTGCAAACGAACCATAGAGAAAATGCGGTATTTCTTCAGACGATATATTTGAAAAAGTTCTGTATTTTTCGGGATTTCTGCTGATTATAGATGTTATAGTTCCGAGGTCAATAAGAGATGTGAGATTTGTTACAACTGCACTTATTCCGACAGGAAGTGCTGTAAGTATAAGTGCTTTTGCAATTTTTTCCCCTGATACTGTTGTTTTGTCAGCTGATATTCTTTTTTCTTTCCGGCAGAATATTTTCATAACAGGAAAGAAAAGCAGTGAACCGACTGATGAAAGCGTTACCCCGAGTATGCCTGCCGCTGCGGAAATACTTCTTATATCAGTTCCGGCAGGAAAATATTCAAGAACCTTTTCACTGTTGTTTACAACATAACTGCACATCAGAAGTCCGCATGTCATTTTTACTGTGCCTTCTGCAAGCTGTGAAAAGGCTGTCGGATACATGTTGCTTAATCCTTCATAATATCCACGTTCTACGGCTGTTATACAACCAAAAAATACTGACGGTGCTATAAGCTTTACTGCAAGTTCAGCTTCGGGGCAGTCTCCTATGTAGATGCAGAAAGGTTTTGCAATAAGATATATTATAAGACTTCCGGCAAGTCCTGTGGCTGAAAATATCAGAATTGCAGTCTTTCTGACTTTTCTTGCATTGTCGTACATTCCGAAAACTGCACTCTGTGCCGTAAGATGTGCAACGGCTGTTGAAAGTCCTGTGACGCTTAATGCATATACCGGAAGAAATATACTGTATGCACAGCTGAAATAGCTCATTCTCACTCCGCCAAGAATATTTGTAAGAGGTATTTTGAATACTGCTCCGAGAAATTTTGATATTATTGCGGAAATCATCAGTATAATGGAACTTTTTATAAAATCCTGCTTTTTCAAGGCAACGCCACCTTTCTGAATTTCTGTTTATAAAAATATATGTTGCCTGTCAGGGAAATATGTGCTATAATTAAAGTTACGAAATATCAAATTATGAAAGGCTTGATTTATTATGGAATATATTTTTTCAGATAAAGTATCAACTCTTAAAGCATCTGCAATAAGAGAAATTCTGAAATTCACATCAGACCCCGAAGTTATTTCATTTGCTGCGGGAAATCCTGCTCCGGAGGCTTTTCCGTCTGAAAAGATTGCTGAAATTTCTGCTGACCTTCTTAAAAATGACCCTATACTTGCTTTGCAGTACAGTCTTACAGAGGGCTATACTCCTCTCAGAGACGAACTGAAAAAAAATCTTCAGGCTGACAACTGCTTTAATCCTGATATTGATGACCTTGTTATAACATCAGGTGCTCAGCAGGCTAATGAACTTGCATGTAAGGTTCTTCTCAATGAAGGCGATACAATTATATGCGAATCTCCGAGCTTTATAGGTTCTCTCAATGCTTTCAGGTCTTATAATGTAAATCTTGTCGGCGTTGAACTTCAGAATGACGGCATAAACCTTGAAAAGCTTGAACAGGCTGTGAAATCAAATAAAAATGTTAAGGTACTCTATCTTATTCCGAATTTCCAGAATCCGACAGGTCTTACAATGTCATGGGAAAAGCGTAAGGCTGTATATGAAATGGCAAAGAAATATAATTTCGTAATTCTTGAAGATAATCCATACGGAGATTTGAGATTTGAGGGAGAGGAAATCCCATCTATAAAAACTCTTGATACTGACGGCAGAGTTATATATTCACGCACGTTTTCTAAAATTCTTTCCCCCGGATTCAGAACAGGTTATGTTTCTGCTCCTAAGGAAATTATTCAGAAAATTATCGTATGCAAGCAGGTTTCTGATGTTCATTCAAATATATGGGCTCAGGTTATATGCCACAGATTTATTACTCAGGTTGATATGGAAAAGCATTTTGAAACACTCCGTTCAATTTACAGAAAGAAATGCGGTCTTATGATTTCAAAAATTGAAGAATGTTTCTCCGATAAAGTAAGCTTTACAAGACCGCAGGGAGGTTTGTTTATCTGGTGTACACTTCCTGAAGATGCTGATATGCCTGCTTTCTGCAAAAAGGCTGTATCAGAATATAAGGTTGCTGTTGTACCGGGAAATGCTTTTACAATTAATGAAAGCGACCCGACATCTTCTTTCCGTCTTAACTTCTCAACCCCGACTGATGAACAGCTCATAAAGGGTACTGAAATTCTCGGAAAAATGACAAGGGAAATGTTTAAATAAATTTTTTATGAAAGGAATTTTTTATTATGCCAAGACGTTCACCGCTGGACAGATACAGCGTTACTCAGAATTATCTTATGACAAGAGGTCAGGCTCTGACCTTTCCGTCAAAGTATTTTAAAATCAAGCTTAAACCAAATGAAGTATATGGAGTAATTGTTGATATGCCTATGGGAAATTCAATACTTACTACTATGGTATCATTCCTCAATGGTGCTACAAACCTTTATTTCAATATGGGCGGAGAATATTCAGGAGCTTCACAGAGATATGTCAATCTCGTTCAGGCTACACGCACACTCGTTCTCTATGCAAACAATCTTCTCCCGCAGTGTGAAAAGGTAAAGGCTTTTGACCTTCCGACAGGAAACAATCACTTTATATATCTCCTGACAAATAACGGCGTTTATAAAACTCAGCTCCACCCTGCTACAATCGGTCAGGAATCTCCTGAAAAAAGAGGCGTTTTCAATCTTTATCAGAAGGTTCTCGCAGAAGTAAGAACATGTCAGCTCAAAGACCAGCAGGCAAGAGCAAATAATAAGTAATTTTTTTCAGGTGATTTATATGGAAGATAAAAAAGTAATTTTCAGCGGTATTCAGCCCACAGGTACATTTACTCTTGGTAACTATATAGGTGCTGTCCGTAACTGGAAACCGCTTCAGGACGAATATAACTGCATATACTGCGTTGTAAATATGCATGCTATTACAGTAAGGCAGGAGCCGGCAAAACTCCGCAAAAATACTCTTGATGCATATGCACTTCTTATGGCATGCGGTATAGACCCTGAAAAATCAATCCTCTTTATTCAGAGTCATGTTAAAACTCATGCAGAACTGAACTGGGTTCTGAGCTGTTCAACACAGTTCGGAGAACTTTCAAGAATGACACAGTTCAAGGATAAAAGCAAGCGTCACCCTGATGATATAAATGCAGGTCTGTTTACATATCCTGTTCTTATGGCTGCTGATATTCTTGCTTATAATGCTGATTTAGTGCCTGTTGGTGTTGACCAGAAACAGCATCTTGAACTTGCAAGAAATGTTGCTCAGAGATTCAATCAGCGTTATGGTGAACTCTTTAAAATTCCGGAAGCTTATATTCCGGAAGTCGGTGCTAAGGTTATGTCACTTCAGGAACCTACAAAGAAAATGTCAAAATCGGACGAAAATCCTAATGCATGTATTCTTATTCTTGATGACAAGGATACTATCATAAGAAAATTCAAACGTGCTGTTACTGACAGTGAATCAGAAATATGCTATCGTGAGGGCAAGGACGGAATAAATAATCTTATGACTATTTATTCAAGCGTTACAGGCAAGAACTTTGATGAAATTACATCAGAATTTTCCGGAAAAGGATACGGCGATTTCAAGATTGCTGTCGGTGAGGCTGTTGCTGACCACCTTGCACCTGTAAGAGAAAAGTTTGCACAGCTTAGTGCTGATAAGGATTACCTTAAAAAATGCTATACTGAAGGTGCTGAAAAAGCTCTCAGATATTCTCAGAGAATCGTTTCAAAAGCTTACAGAAAAGTCGGCTTTGTGGATATAAAGTAAGCTGAAATAGGTTATTTTTTACAAAACATTTCAGAAAAAATATATTTATTTTGCTTATTTACCAAACTTAAAAAAATATGTTGCATTTTATGCGGTTTTGAGTTATTATAATAAAAGTAACACTGTTAAATGCAATTCGGAGGCTTCGGTTTTATGGTTGATTTTACTCAGAAGGATAATTATAATATAGATGACCTTATCAGAATAGTTTCACTTTTAAGAAGCGAAAACGGTTGCCCGTGGGATAAGGAACAGACTCATAAATCACTTAAAAGCGATTTCATTGAGGAGGTCTGCGAAGCTATTGAAGCTATTGACCTCGAAGATTCATCACTCCTAAGAGAAGAACTCGGCGATGTTCTTTTACAGGTTGTTTTCCATACTTCAATCGAAACTGATGCCGGAAATTTCAATTTTGATGATGTGTGCGATGAGGTTTCAAAAAAGCTTATAGTCCGTCACCCCCATGTTTTCGGAGATACTGTTGTCAATAATACTGACGATGTTCTTAAAAACTGGGACAGAATCAAAAAAGAAACAAAAGGTCAGGAAACTTATACAGATACTCTTAAAAGCGTTGCAAAATCACTGCCGGCTCTTATGAGAGCACAGAAAATAGGCAAAAGAGCTATGCGTGCAGGTTTTGACTATTCTTCCGCTGAAGACGCTTTCAGGGCTTTGGAATCTGAAAAAACTGAACTCAGTGAGGCGGTTTTATCAGGAAATTCTGAAAATATCTTTGAGGAATTCGGTGACCTGCTTTTCTCATGTGTTAATCTTGCCCGCCATTTAGGAATAGATGCTGAACAGGCACTCACTCAGGCTTCTGATAAATTCATCAGAAGATTTGAAAAAGCAGAGGAATTTATAAATTATGATTCCTTTGATATGAAAGAGCTTGAGCCTGAAAAGCTCGATGAATACTGGAAAAGGGCTAAAAAATTTTATAAATAATTTTGGAGGTATTTTTTCAATGAAAAAGTCAGAACTTGTTAGTGTTATTGCCGAAAAGGGCGGTTGGAAGAAAAAAGATGCTGATATCGCTCTCAACATTGTACTCGATTCTATCGCAGAAGCTCTCCAGAGTGGTGAAAAGGTTTCTATCACCGGTTTCGGTACTTTTCAGGTTAAGGAAAGAGGAGAAAAGAAGTGCATAAATCCTCGTACAAAGCAGGAAACAATCTGTCCCGCAAGTAAAGCTCCTGTTTTCAAGGCTGGAAAAACTCTCAAGGAAGTTGTTAATAAGTAATCTGTTTTTGAATAAGACGGGAAAGTTTTTGCTTTCCCGTTTTTTACGGTGAATTTTTTTACGAAAGGTGGTATAAATATAATGCGTCTGGATAAGTATCTTAAAGTAACCAGACTTATAAAGCGTCGGACTGTCGCAAATGAAGCCTGTGATGCCGGAAAAATTACAGTAAACGGCAAAATTGCCCGTGCCTCCTATGATGTCAAAGAAAACGATATAATAGAAATTATTATGGGAAACAAGCCTGTCAAAGTAAAAGTTCTTAAAGTTTCGGAGTATGCGACAAAGGAAAATGCTTCTGATAATTATATTGTGATTGAGTAGGAACATTTTATGAGTAAAAGGACATCTTTAATATCATTTTTACTTGGAACGGCTGTTCTGTTTATTTACTTTGCCTGTAACGGTTATTATCCCTTTGGAGAACGTTCTGTTGCCTGGTGCGATATGGAACAGCAATATATCCCTCTGCTCCTTGAGCTTAAAGAAATGAGCGTTTTAAGCGGTGGGGGAGGAGGTATGAACTTCTGGGGAGTATTTTTCTTTTTCATTTCTTCGCCTTTTTCTCTCCTTGTATTTCTTGCGAAAACAAAAAATGTAATATATCTTGTCAATTTTCTTACAGCTTTGAAATTCGGACTGTGTGCATTTACATTTTCAATATATCTTAAATATGACAACAGAAAAATAAATTCTGTTCTTGAAATACTTTTAAGCCTTATGTATGCTTACAGCGGTTATAATATAATGTATTATCAGAACAGTATGTGGCTTGATATTGTATATATGTTTCCGATATTTATGATAGCTTTCAGGGAACTTATTAAAAACGGCAGGACTATGCCTTATATAATATGTATGTCTGCTATGGTCTATCTTAATTACTACATATCATATATGATTGTTATATTTACGATAATATCATCTTCATCACTGCTTCTTAATGAATGTCCTAAAAACAGACGTTATCAGAATTCACTGAAATTTATGATTTCCAGCTTTATATCAGCTCTGATTACCTGTCCTGTATGGCTTGTATCACTTATTGAAGTTCTGGAATCAGGACGAAAGAGCATTGAAAATGACGGCGGACGTACCGGATTGTTTGCAAATATTCTTGATAAATACTGCCTTCTTTCTGCTGTATCAGTTGTTATGCTTGCTGTATTTATAATGATAAGAAATAAAAATTCATTCAATCAGGGTATAAGAAGATTTTACAGACAGATGACTTTTATTCTTCTTCTGAGTGCCTTTATAGACCCTTTCAATAAGATGTGGCATACAGGAAGCTATCAGGCATATCCGCTGAGATACGGCTTTATTATAATATTTATATGCCTTGTTTCAGTCGGACAGTATATTTCTGATTCAGCCGGAATCAGTCTCTCTGATAAGAAAACTGTTCTTATATGTTTCAGCTTTGTGCTTATATATGTAACAGCAGTGATTTTTATAAATTCAGAAAAACTTCTTTCTTATGTTTATGAACTTCATATAAGCGGGGAGAATGCTGTAATAATAATATGTTTCGGGATAATAGCTCTTACTGTCAATATATTTGCTGTTATGAGCTTTAAACAGCGTCAGATAACTTCAAAGGTTCTTAATTCTGTTATAGGAATAATTTTTGTGTTTGAAACTGTTTTTTCACTTAATATATATATGAGGAATGCTCCTGATGTTACGGCACGTTATAAAGTTACTGCGGAGCTTTCGGACAAGATAAATGATGACAGCTTTTTCAGGGTTAAATTGCAGAAACGTTATTTCTTCCCGAATATGCTTGAAGGTATGGGATATAACACAACTTCGCATTATACATCACTGACTAATCAGGATTTTATGAACGCTATGAAAAGAATGGGATATTCTTCATACTGGCTTGATGTTTCATCTAACGGCGGTACACTTGTTACTGATGCATTTCTTATGAATAAATATATAATATCCATTATAGGCGATTTTATCGGAAAGGGTGTTTACAGTTCTGTAAATCCTCTTAAAGTATATATAAATGAAGATATTCTGGACGGTGCATTTATTTCCGACGTATTGCCGGAGGAATTCGGGAAATACAGCTCATCAGACAGAATGGATTTTTCACAGCTCCTTTGCAGCAAGCTTCTCAATTCAGATGATATAATTGCGAAAACAGAAGATTTTTCTGCTGAAAACGTTGATGTTGAATTTTCTGATAATTCATATAAAATCAGAAGAAATTCAGAAAACGAAGATTCAGTTATTACATATAATATATATGCTGAAAAGGATAAGATACTTTATTTTGATATTTTCGGAGACTATTCTGCAAGTCTTGATGAAAAATATTACGGTGCGTGTGATATATATGTCAACGGTGAACTCATAGAGGAAAGCTATCCAAGCAGAAAAATGAACGGTATAATCAATCTCGGACAGTTCAGAAATAAAAACGTTGAAGTGAAAATTAAAATCAGAAAGAATTTTGAGGCTAAGGATTTCGGACTGTATCTTTTTGATACATATAAATTTCAGAATCAGCTCCAGTCCGTTAATACTGCCAAAATCGAAAAGAACGGAAATACTGTCAGAATAAGCGGTGAAGGCGAGGGATATCTATATATACCTCTTGCTTATAACAAGGGATATACTGCTCAGCTTAACGGAAAAAGATGCAGAATTATCAAATGTATGGATTCTTTTATGGCTGTTAAACTTGACGGCAGTGGGGAATTTGAATTTTATGCTGAATATTATCCGAGGGGAATTAAACTTGCTGTGGTGCTTTCACTTATGGGATTTATTCTTCTTGTAATTTATCAGAAAAATATTAATATTATATCAGAAAATGAAAAACTTAAAAAATCAGCATATACAGCAAGACTTTTTATGACAGTTTTCGTTATGTTTGTAATATATGCGGGAGCTTTGGTTTTCTGGATAATTTAGCGAACGGAGAGACTTTTAATGCAAACTCTTTTTAATCAGACTGTTGTTATGCTTATACTTATAATAACCGGAATTATAT
>ERZ808240.1916-NODE-1916-length-24262-cov-54.817904_pt1 | contig 24262 bp, 21 predicted proteins | sample MGYA00521084_ERZ808240 | MGnify/ENA primary metagenome ERZ808240 (study PRJEB31516, sample SAMN03275571) | gut metagenome | biome: mammalia-associated habitat; material: feces | host: Papio cynocephalus | place: Kenya | collected 2012-08-06 ... | reverse complement strand
CCGTCTTCGACGAGAACGGCCGGAAGGTCTTCGACGCCACGTATGACGCATGGGGCCGCCAGACGGTGAGGCTCAACGCCTTCGGTCTCCGCCGCGGCTACACGGGCCACGAGATGATGGGCGAGTTCGGGCTCATCAACATGAACCGAAGGTCACGGGCGCGAAGCGGGAAAGTAACGGGCGCCTCTACGACCCCACGCCCAGCGTTCTAATCCGTCCCACACCGCTCTCGTCCACATACCACCGGCGAATGCTTCAAGGTGGGCACATCAGAACTGTTCTGTCGACTGCTCACGGCCACTCCCGAGCGGATGCCCACCAAGTGACGACCGTGCGGTGAGGCCCATGACTTCGGCTACCCCCACGTGTGACAAAACGAATAACCCAAAACATAAAACTTCAAAAACTTTCTCCCTTATTGCAGTTTTTCGGGATGTTTTGGTTACTTTTGCATTGATAATGTAAAAACGACAGCACACATGATACTCATCAAGTTACTCCGCAAATGGCTCACCACCTTCGGCAGCTACCTCATCCTGATGGGCCGTTCCTTCTCGCGCCCCGAACGCATGCGCATGTTCATGAAACGCTACGTCAAGGAGATGTCGCAGTTGGGCGTCGACTCCATCGGCATCGTGCTGCTCATCTCGTTCTTCATCGGTGCAGTGATCTGCATCCAGATGAAGGTGAACATCCAGAGTCCCTGGATGCCCCACTGGGTGACGGGCTATGTGACGCGCGAGATCATGCTGCTGGAGTTTTCCTCGTCCATCATGTGCCTCATCCTGGCCGGCAAGGTGGGTTCGAACATCGCCTCCGAGATCGGCACGATGCGTGTGACCCAACAGATCGACGCGCTCGACGTGATGGGTGTCAACTCCGCCTGCCACCTCATCCTGCCCAAGATCTTGGGGTTGGTGACCATCATGCCCTTCCTGGTGATCTTCTCCTCTACAATGGGCATCGTGGGTGCCTACGCCACCGCCTACGTAGGGCACATGATGTCACCCGAGGACCTCACGGCAGGCATGCACCACGCCTTCAACTCATGGTTCATGTGGATGAGCATCATCAAGAGCCTCTTCTTCGCCTTCATCATCTCCAGCGTGTCGAGCTACTTCGGCTACACGGTGGAGGGCGGCTCCGTGGAGGTCGGCAAGTCATCGACCGACGCTGTGGTGTGCTCCAGCGTGCTCATCCTCTTCTCCGACGTGTTCCTCACCCAACTGCTGTCGTAATTTCCGTTCCGCAACCCCTCACCCACCCTCTCAACCCTCATCATCATGATAGAAATCAAGCAACTCACCAAATCGTTTGGCGACAAGACCGTGCTCAAGGGCATCAATGCCGTCTTCGAAACCGGAAAGACCAACCTCATCATCGGCCAGAGCGGCTCGGGCAAGACCGTGCTGATGAACGACCTCGTGGGATTGCTCGAGCCCACGTCAGGCCAGATACTCTACGACGGGCGCGACTTTGTGACCATGGACAAGCGCCAGCGCATCCTGTTGCGGCGTGAGATGGGCATGACCTTCCAGGGCTCGGCACTCTTCGACTCGATGAACGTGCTGGAGAACGTGCGCTTCCCGCTCGACATGTTCTCATCGATGACCAGCCGCGAGCGCGACCGGCGCGCCATGGAGTGCATCGAGCGTGTCAACCTCAAGGGAGCGGAGCACAAGTACCCCGACGAGATCTCAGGCGGCATGCAGAAGCGCGTGGCCATCGCACGAGCCATCGTGCTCAACCCCAAGTATCTCTTCTGCGACGAGCCCAACTCGGGCCTCGACCCGAAGACATCGCTGATCATCGACCGGCTGCTGTCGGACATCACGCACGAGTATGGCATCACGACCATCATCAACACGCACGACATGAACTCAGTGATGGGCATCGGCGAGAAGATTGTCTTCATCTACCAAGGCCACAAGGAGTGGGAAGGCACCAAAGACGAGGTGATGGGGTCAGACAGCAAGCTGCTCAACGACTTTGTCTTCGCCTCCGACCTCTTCCGCAAGGTGCGCAAGGCCGAGCTCAACGAGGAAGCCACGAGAGCATAGCCATCCGTCGTCTTGTTGCGCGGGCTGTGGCCATGCGAGAACAGGGACTCGACGAAAACACAGAGACACAACACGAAAACAGGCAGGCGCCTTTAGAAAGAAATCTAAAGGCGCCTGCCTGTTTTCATCGGGTGTGTGGCCGTATCCGTCAGATATTGCCAGTCTTCGTTGGTCATCGTTTCGCATAGCCACCCATGCGGTCAGCGCATGTACCACACGCCGCCATGCTCCACCATCGGTACAGCCACCTGCTCGCTGGCGCTGTCACCATACGACAAGCCAAGATAGACCGTGGCCACATGGTGCGTCGTGTCGGCGGTGGCGCTGATGACACGCACTGCCTTGATGCCCCGATGCTCCTCGTCTTGCTGGCCGACAAACATCTTGGCGTTGGCGATGAGTTGCTCACGATAGCCCTTCGGGATAGAGTCGGGTTGGTAGGTGCCATCCACAAAACTGGCGTAGTCGCCGTGCAGCAACTGCTCGTAATAGACCTTGGCGGCCTCACCCGCCAAGTCGGAAGCAGTGGGGCCCGAAGCGCCTCCACAAGCCACCAGGAGCGGAAGGGCGAAAAGAAACAGCAATGCCTTCTTCATCACGCTATCATTCTGAAGCCTTCGACATGAGGCCTTACTTCTGTCTGATAAAGACATTGATGGGGCATCCGTGCAGCGACCAGTTCTCGCGTATCTTGTTCTCGAGGAAGCGGCGATAGGGCTCCTTGATGTACTGCGGCAAGTTGGCATAGAACACGAAAGAAGGAATCTGCGTGTTGGGCAGCTGCGAGCAATACTTGATCTTGATGTACTTGCCCTTGGTCGAGGGAGGTGGCGTCTGCTCGATGATGGGCAGCATCACCTCGTTGAGCTTGGTGGTTCCGATGCGTATCTCACGGTTGAGGTAGACCTGCTTGGCCGTCTCCAGCACCTTGAAGATGCGCTGCTTGGTAAGTGCCGAGGCAAAGATGATGGGAAAATCGACAAACGGCGCCATGCGGTTGTAGATGGCATTCTTGAACGTGTCGATGACCTTCTGGTCCTTGTCCTCCACGAGGTCCCACTTGTTGACCACCACCACGAGGCTCTTGTTGTTTTTCTGGATGAGCTGGAAGATGTTCATGTCCTGCGCCTCGATGCCACGCGTGGCATCGATCATGAGGATGCAGACGTCACTGTTCTCGATGGAGCGGATGCTGCGCATGACACTGTAGAACTCCAGGTCCTCTGTGACCTTGTTTTTCTTGCGGATTCCCGCCGTGTCCACCAGGTAAAAGTCGAATCCGAACTTGGTGAATCGCGTGTAGATGCTGTCGCGTGTGGTGCCCGCAATCTCGGTCACGATGTTGCGGTCCTCGCCGATGAAAGCGTTGATGATGCTCGACTTGCCGGCATTGGGTCGTCCCACCACGGCAAAGCGAGGGATGTCGTCGTCGATCACCTCCTTGGCCTCCTTGGGCAGCTTCGATATCACGAGGTCGAGCAGGTCGCCCGTGCCTCCACCCGTGGCGGCGCTGATGCACTGCGGGTCGCCCAGTCCCAGCTTGTAGAACTCGGCCGCCACATACGCCTCGCCACTGTTGTCAACCTTGTTGGCCACCAGGATCACGGGCAACTTGGCGCGCCTGAGGATGGTAGCGACGTCCTCATCCCAATCGGTGAGGCCCGTCTCCACATCGACGAGGAAAAGCACCAGGTCGGCCTCCTCGGTGGCCACCTTGACCTGCTCACGGATGGCTCCCTCGAAGATGTCGTCGCTCTTGACCACCCATCCGCCCGTGTCGACGATGGAGAACTCCTGCCCGTTCCACTGGCACTTGCCATACTGGCGGTCGCGCGTGGTACCTGCGGTATCACTGACAATGGCCTTCCGGCTCTGCGTCAGACGGTTGAAAAGGGTGGACTTGCCGACATTGGGCCGTCCTACTATCGCTACTAAGTTTGCCATATTTCGTTCTGATTGTTGTTTTGTTATTGCCTATGGGCCTGTTGTCTATGGTACCTGTGGCGCCTATGGGTCGGCCTTGCCCGTCTCGCCGCTTACTGCGGATTGTATCCGAAGTTGTTGAGTTCGCGGTCTGAGTTGCGCCAGTCCTTGTCGACCTTGACAAAGATCTCCAGGAAGACCTTCTTTCCGAAGAACTTCTCCAGGTTCTTGCGCGCCTCGGTCGACACCTTCTTCAGGGCCACGCCCTGGTGCCCGATGATGATGCCCTTCTGCGAGTCGCGCTCCACATAGATCACCGCATTGATGCGGATGTGTGTGTCGTCCTCCTTGAATCGCTCCACGACCACCTCCACCGAGTAGGGTATCTCCTTGTCGTAGTAGCGGAGAATCTTCTCGCGTATGATCTCCGACACAAAGAACTTGGCCGGCTTGTCGGTGAGCTGGTCCTTGTCGAAGTAAGCAGGGCTCTCGGGCAGCAGCTCACGGATGCGCTTCATGAGCATGTCGATGCCAAACTTGTTCTTGGCCGAGATGGGCAGTATCTCAGCGTTGGGCAGGAGCTTATTCCACTTGTCGACCAGTTCGCCCAGCCGCTGCGTGGGGTTGGGCGCGCCCTTTTTGGGTGCGGCGTCAGCAGTGGCGAGCTCGTCTATCTTATTGATGAGCACGATGACGGGTATGGACATCTTGCCCACCTTTTCGAGGAAGTCCATGTTTTTCTCCGGATCCTCCACGACATCGGTCACATAGAGCAACACATCGGCGTCGGCCAGCGCCGACTCAGAGAACTGGAGCATCATCTCCTGCATCTTGTAGTTGGGCTTGAGCACACCCGGTGTGTCGGAGAAGACGATCTGCGAGTCGGGCGTGTTGACGATGCCCATGATGCGGTGTCGCGTGGTCTGGGCCTTGAAGGTGGCGATGCTCAGCTTCTCGCCGACGAGCTGGTTCATCAGCGTCGACTTGCCCACATTGGGGTTGCCCACGATATTTACAAATCCTGCTTTGTGCATGAGAGTTATTTGAGTTGGGGTGATACTTGAATGGGATTGGGGTAGATTGGTGATGAGTGCGCCCGCTTATTCACGGTGCGCTCGCGCAAGACGCGCGACGGAAGGGGTGAAGGTGATAGAAGCCAAAAGCCCAGAAGTTCAGTCACTACACCTTGGCCGATGGGCCTAAGGCCATAGCTTGCCGGTATGACTGGACTTCTGGACTTTCAGATTGTTGTCGGTATGCTCAATAGCTGTTATTTTCTTCCTGCAGCGGCTGCGCCGTCGTATGCCCACTTGTAATAGGCCGCGCCATGCACAAAGCCCGCTCCGAAAGCTGTGAGGATGAGCTTGTCGCCTTTCTTGAACCGGTCTTCAAAGTCCCACATGGCCAGAGGGATGGTCGCCGAACTGGTATTGCCATACCTCTCGATGTTGATAAGCACCTTCGACGGGTCAATCTCGGCACGCTTGGCCACCGCCTCCTCGATGCGGAGGTTGGCCTGGTGGGGAATCACCCAGTCGACATCGTCGGCCGAGAGGTTGTTCTGCTTCATGACCTCCATCACGTCATCGCTCATGTCGGTCACGGCATAGCGGAACACCATGCGGCCCTCCTGATACAGGTAGTGAAGCCTGTGGTCTACCGTGAAGTGAGAGGGAGGACAGACACTGCCGCCTGCCTTCAGGTGAAGGAAGGGGAGCCCCTTGCCGTCCGTGCGGAAGAATGAGCTCTGCACGCCCACACCCTCTTCCTCGGTAGCCTCCATGAGCACGGCGCCAGCACCATCGCCAAAGAGCACACACGTCTGCCGGTCGGTGTAGTCGACCACCGACGACATCTTGTCAGCTCCGATGACAATGATCTTCTTGTAGCGTCCGCTCTGGATCATCGATGCCGCCATGTCCATCGTATAGAGGAATCCGCAGCACGCTGCCGAGAGGTCAAACGCGAAAGCGTTTTTCAGTCCCAGCTTGCCCAGCACGATGCTGGCCGTGGAGGGAAACTTATAGTCGGGCGTGGTGGTCGTGACGATCAGCGCGTCGATGGTGTCGGGATCCACCCCTGTCTTTTGCAGGAGCTGCTTGGCAGCCTTACGGGCCATGTAGCTGGTACCCAGACCTTCCTCGGTGAGGATTCGGCGCTCCTTGATGCCCACACGCGTCTGTATCCACTCATCGCTGGTGTCCACCATGCGCGACAGCTCCTCGTTGTTGAGGACATAGTCGGGCACGTATCCACCAACGCCAGTGATGATCGCGTTGATTTTACCCATTATTCAGCTGCTTCCTTAACGATAGCGACCTTTCCACGATAGTAGCCACAAGTGGGGCAAACCGTGTGGTAAACGTAATAAGCGCCGCAGTTGGGGCAAACAGCCAGTGTGGGAGCTACAGCTCCGTCGTGTGTTCTACGCTTGAGTGTACGTGTCTTTGACTGACGTCTTTTAGGATGTGCCATTTTTTAATAATGTTTTAATTTGTTATTTTTAAATCTTTCAATGCCGCCCATCGGGAATCCACGGCTTTCTCCCCATCCTCGTCACCGCTTCGGGCGGCCGAATGTTCCGCAAGGATATTCATCATGGCAGGATTGCATTTTCCAGGTGCATGCACATGCCTGAGCGGGATGTTGAGCGCTATGGACTCGTAGACAAACCACGCCACGTCGAGTATTCCTTCTTCCTCGCTGACCGTGACGACGTCGTCTCCTTCCGAGTCGGTTTCGCCGAGATGTGCGGTGAGCCTGTCGCTTGCCTCTATGGGTTGGTCCATGTCATCGAGGCATAGGTCGCAAGGCACCGTCACCGTGCCGGCTGTGTGGAACAGCAGTTCAAAGAAGTCGTCACGACGGTGAATGGTCAGCGTGGTGTGCAACTGTCCGCTCCGCACGTCGGGAGCATCGATGGCCTCAAAGAAGTCATCGCCAAGGTCGCGTTCCATGGTGGTCTCGCCCTCAGGAAGGTTCTTCAAGTCGATCTTAAACGTCTCTAAACTTGGCATATCTACACTTTGGACTGCAAAGTTACCACTTTTTCCTGATATAAAAACAATTTTGCGGAAAAAGTTGTTTCCCTTGTTGGCAAATCACCTCAAAATCCTTCATCATTCCTATTTTTTGCGGTGGTAATTTACAGAGCCCACCATTTATTAACACGGGTGCACGAAGCCCCCACACACGGCATGTCCCGACAGCGCCAAGAGCAGACGGCGCCGCCGGCCTTTCATCCATGCCGCCGGCAGGGTCAATCGATTTGCTCCAGGCGGTTGTCGTGCAGAGCGACGTGGTGGGCAAATGAGATGTTCTTGCCGTCAGACACGGCAGAAACGTCCACACCGCGGCGGATGAGCTCATCGATGAGCGCCTTGTCGTGGAAGGCACGCGCCGAAGCCCAGCCACGGCAACCTACCTGGCCGTTGAATGATTCTACAAGTGATTGGAGGGAACTGGCCGCAAAACGGGCGGCGAAATTGTCGTAAAGCGAATGACTCATAATGACATTGTTTTGAAGTTAAACGTATCTTCCACATCGTACCTTTACCACCGTGGCTGTCGTGCTCGGTTGGTGCAGATCAAGCTGCTCTTGATGTTTCGGCTGCAAAGGTACGAAGATTTTTCCGAAACGCCATCACGCCCCGTCATTTTTTTGTTTCATCACTTGAACGACAATAGAGACGAAATAGGCAATATGCTCACGCACGAACAACGCAGTGGGCATCGGCTTGCTTGTCTCGACTGTCGTCCAAAAACCACGATAGTCGTCTCAATGTGCCAAAGCTAACCAACCTTGAAGAAAGCGGACAATGTATATAAAAAAACAGCGATTATTTTCAACTTCAAAATATTTTGGCCGAAATACGCGAATTTTCGGCACTTTTCATAATCGGTTGGTAATTAGACGTTTATAAAATTTAGGATTTTATTCGACCTAAAAAGTAAATACTTTTCATCAAAGAATACCCTTTATCGTGTTGCGATATACCCTTTATCATGACGCGATTAACGCTTAATCGCATCGCGATAAAGGGTATATCGCAACATAAAATACCCTTTATCGTAAAATTACCCCACGCAAATCGCGGCGCGACCGATGAAAAACGCCATTTTCGCGTTCTATTTCATTGACCGTCCGTGACAAACTTTTCGGCCAAAAATCATGACAAGTAAAACTTCGCAAATGAATGATTCTGCCGGCGTTTGGAGTGACAGGGCCATTGGACGGCCTGAATGTAAAACGAGTTTAACCTGTTCGCGCCAACGGAGAGTACGGTTCTTGCCAAAACAGAGACACCCCGCAAGGGGCAAAAGCCTACACGTGACCAGCACGTCGCCTTTGCGCCTTGCGGGGTGTCTCCCCTATCCTACGGTTTGCCTTGCCTGGGGTCAGAAGTTCCACTTGGTGCCGAGGCTCAGTCGGGCCTCGCCCTCCAGGGGATGGTGCTTCATCACGTTGAACTCGACACCCTTGCCGTAGATGACCGCGGCGGGCTCCACATACACCTCCACGCTCTTGCTCACGGCCACGCCGGCCTGCAGGGCGAGCTTGCCGCCCAGCGTCACCTTCATGTCCTTGCCCTTGCGGTTGCTGCCCACGAGTGAGAGGTCAGCGATGCCCGTGAGGTGGAACCTGTCCTCATCGGTCCGCTCGCCGGTGATGGCCGACTTGATGTTCATCATGTATCCGGCGCTGAGCGAGGTGATGTTCTGGTTGCCCTTGCCCCTGGCACGCTGCACGGTGGTGTTGGAGAGTGCCGCGTGCACACCGCTCACACCGTTGAGCCACTGGCCGTAAGCCACCTCTCCCACAAACGAGAACTTGTTATTCCGGGGATGCATCTCAGCAAAGTTGCCTGTATAGAGGCCCGTGCCGATGGAAGCCGACACGAAGTGGGGTTTGGCAGGCTTGTCCACTGGCTGTCCGGCCTTGCCGCTGCGCTGCAGGCTATACTCCAGACCCACGGCCAGCGACGGCACGAAGCGGCCGACGTGCGACGGCTTGAGCCGCCGGCTGAGCTCATAGGCCACCTGGGGCTCGGCCACGACATGCAGGCCTTCGGCCACGCGGACGGCCACCTGTCCGCCGGCATGGATGTCAGGCGAGAAGTAGGTGGTGTGCTTGCCGTGCTTGGCATAGTCGAGCCCGAGATTGAAGCCCGCAAGGGTCTTGAACGACAGTGTGCGCGAGCGGTCGTAGCCGCAGCTCAGTGCCGTGAGGTCGGTCATCCAGTCGAGGCCGGCCACAGCCTGCACATAGTTGTAGCCCGTGGCACGCTTGCCGCGTATCAGTCCCTGCACGTTGGCACGCCAGGCGAAGGCCGGCGCATACCAGCGCGTGAAACTGACGCGGCCGACGGGGGCATACATCTTGCCCTCCGACATCGCGTTGAGGCGGTTGGCCACACCGCCCACCACGGTGATGGCGCTGCGGTGGATGTCATCGACATCCTTGACCTGAGCCGCCCGGCGGTCATTATAGGTATAGGTCAGGCCCGCCAGGAACGAGGCCGTCACGTCGCGCTTGTCAAACGAGGAGGTGTGGGGCGCGTAGTGCTGTCCGTAGATGTCGACCCTCGGCTCGAGCGAGAGCGCCAGTCCGCGTGCCAACCGGATGTTAGCCTGCAGACCGCCACCCAGTCCGAACATGTTGTGCTTCACATGGTCTTGGTCGGCCGTGCGGTTGTAGCTCACGCCCGCCACGAGATCCATCCAGAACTTCCTGTTGGGGTTGAGGCCGCCGAAGAGGTTGTGGAGGTTGGCCATGTAGTCGAGTTGCAGTCCGACGGCCTTGGTATTGTTGGTCGACGCATACTGGTGGATGCTGGAGGCGTTGGCCGTCAGGCGCATGGCGTTGTAGGCGTCAAACCACTTTCCGACACTCACCGCCGCGCGTCCGCCGAAGCGGTCGTCCCATGTCGTGGGATGGCTGTTGGCAAGGAAGGCCGGTCCGCCCATGAGGCTGAAGAACAGGCCGTCGGCAAAGCCGCGCCCGTCGTAGCGGTTCTGGAGACGGCTCTCGGGCAGGCGATAGCCCAGTCCGAGCATCACCTGGCCATAGGGACGGTAGCCATGCCACGTGTTGACCTGCGACACCTGGTCCTCGACCAGGCCGATGCGGGGCTCCATGTAGGCGTATGTGAAGTGGGACAACGCCACCTGTCCGCGCAGGCCGATATGCAGGCCGAAGCCATTCTGCCAGCGTCCCTGGTGGCGCGACCACGCATAGCTGGCGCCCGCCACGCCGATCAGCTCAAAGCGCCGCGGCGTGTAGTAGGTGCCGGGCTGCGACAGGGCGGTGATGTTGAGCAGGTAGTCGAGCGAGAGGTCGGCAAACTTCACTTTCTTGCCGAACACCTTCCACAGCCCCCCGTCCACGTTCAGGCGCACGCCATGCTCGGGCGTGATCCAGTCGCCCAGGCCGAAGGAGCCTTGCGCCCCGAGGCGCAGGCTGGATGTGCCCATGCCGTTGAGGCCGGCGCCTGCGTCGACAAACAGGTGGTCGAAGGGGCGCTTGTGCTGGTAGACCTTGCTCACGCGCGGCCGCTGCAGCATGTAGTCGAGCGCGCTGCCCGGCACCTGCGCCGTCAGCGTGGCCGATGCCAGCGCGGCCAGGGCCAGGCACGCACCTCTCTTGGATATGTGTGATTTCACGTCAGTCATCTTTGTCATGATCTTCATGTGTCGTCCTCCTTACTTATTGTCTTTCTCCTTGTCGAGCAAGAGGTTGTTTACATCGCCGTCCACACGGGCTGTTTTCTTCAGCGAGGGATCCAGTTCGAAAGCCTTCTTCAGTTGGTCGTAGGCATCCTCGGGACTGTCAAGGCGGTTGAGGCAGATGGCCCGCAGATAGTGGGTGAGCGCCTCATCCTCAGGCAACTGCTGCGCCAGCTTCATGGCCTCAGCGTCGCGCTTCATGGCCAGGAGCAGGCAGCACTCGTTGCGCTGGCCTGTGGCGGCCACCGTCTGGTAGTCGTCATAGCGACCGTTGAGCACCGCGTTGACCGCGAGCAGCAAGCGCGTGTCGTCGCCGGGCTTGACAAAGGCGGCCACCGAGTCGGCCTTGGTGAAGTGGCCGGCGTTGAGCAGGGCGATCACCTGGTTGCAGTTGACCTCCTGCGGGGCATCCTTGCCCACGAAGCGCTCAAGCAGCGTCTCGTCAGACAGGCCACGGTTGACCAGCGACACCTCCAGGTCGTTGGCCGCCACCATGAACGAGGGATAGGTCTTGATGGCGTTGCGCATGTACTCCTCGCGCAGCGTGCTGTCCTGCGTGCCCGAGTAGAGTTGGTAGAACTCGTAGCGCGAGAGCTGGCGGTAGTCTTTCTTGTAGAGTTGCAGGATCTCGTCGTTGGTGAGGGTGCGCATGATGGAGTATGCCAGCGTGTAGTTGACCTTACGCAGCTGGGGCAGGTACTTGGCCTGCAGCAGGGTGCGGTAGAAGGGCAGGCGGCGCATGGCGGCGCTCTGGCGGTCGATGTCGCGAGAGGCGGCGATGACATTGCTCATCTGTTCAGCCTGCGCGTTGAGGCTGTCCTGGCGGAGGAGCGCCACCACGTCGCTCCAAGGCGCCACCTTGGCCGAGCTATGGAACTTCACGTCCCTGGCCAAGTCGGCGGGGAGGTGCGAGCGCATGTAAGCCGCGGCGAAGTCCATGCGTCGCTGGGCCAACCGGAGGTTGCCGGCATACTTGCCGTCGGGCGACGACGTGCCCTCGAGCGACAGCGACTGCAGCGAGGCGCCCTCCGACTGGGCGATGTCGGTGATCTGCTGTTGCAGCTTGGCTATCTCGCTGGCGTTCTGCGGGTCGGTGGTGCTGAAGGTGGCCTTCTCCATGGGGAACCGCAGGTTGACCTCACCCCGGCTGTCGCGCAGCTGCTTCTCGGGTTTGGGCAGGTAGCGCGGGTCGGTGATGCGCTTGGCGGCAAACGAATAGTCGAGCCAGCGCAGCGGGTTGACCGTGCCGCGGGCGATGATGGTGGTGTCGCGGTAGAGAATATGGGTGTAGTCCTCGATGGCCATGTAGACATCACAGGAGTATTCGTCTCTCACGTTGTCGACATATACCGAGTCGTTGTAGCCGATGATGTCGTTGGTACGGCCCTTCTCGCGCATGGCCGCCGTCTTGATGGTGACATACTTGGCCAGCGGGTCGCCGCTGGCCGAGTCGTTCATGTTGAAATTGTAGAGACGGTCCTGCGTCTGGTTGTACTCCTTGGCGTCGTAGACCATGGGGCGCATGAGCGACAGCTTGCCGCGCGTCACGTTGTTGAGTATGGGCTGCACGACAAGGCGGGTGTCGTGTCCGAACATCTCACGCGGCACCCTGACACGTGTCGACACGTGCAGGTAGTTGCCCTTGATGATGATGTCGGTGGGCTCGGGTACGACCTTGTTGGTGATACGCTTGGCTTGCACCAGCACCTCCTTGATGGTCACGTTCTTCTCTTCCAGCTTCACGCTGAGGTACCCCTGACCGCTCTTCACCTTGACGGTCTTCGGGTTGAAGCCCACCATGCTGAACTTCAGGGTGGTGCCCTCATGCACGTTGAAGGCAAACTTGCCGTCGATGTCGGTACCGGCAAGGCGCCGCTGGCTGTGGGCGTCGGTGATGTTCACACCTGTCAGGGGTTGGCCGTCGTCCTTGGCCACCACCTCGCCAGCCACTCGCATCACGCTCTGTGCGCTGGCCTGGAAGGTCGCCAAGACCAGCATCAGCAGCATGAGGGCTGCGCTGCGGCGATGTGTAGCATTGATAGTGTTGTATGATTTCATGATTGGTTGATCCTGTGTTTTCGTAAAAAACTACTTGATGATGTACACGAAGGTCACGCCCGCCTTGAGCGGGGCAACCTGCCACTTCTTGTGGTTGGGCGTCTCGGGTGCCTCCTCTGTAGCCTCCTTGTAATTCTTCTCGCGCCTGTAAAGCGCGCCGCCACCCACCGTGGCCTCCAAGCTCCAGTGACGGCCCAGCACGAAGCTGTAGCCATAGGTGAGGCCACCGCCATAGGCGTCGCCGTTGTACCGATGGCCATCGAGCAGCAGGTTGTAGTTGGCACCCAGGGCCATGAGACCGAAGAAATGACCCGCCTGGGGGCGTGCGCTCATCCAATAGCGCAGCTCAGGGGTGAACATCTCACCCCGGGTGTCAAACTTGCCTGCCTTCAATCGGTTGAAGGTGCCTTCCATATTGAATGTGATGTGGCGGTTCACTCTCAGTTCGAGCCCGAGGTTGGGACTCGCCGTGGCCCAGTAGAGGGCATTGGTCTTCAGGGCTACGCGCTGCGCCGTGGCGCTAAGGCTGCCACACACGAGCAAGGCTACAAGGGCGCCTTGCCTAAGACTTCTTGGCAACTTGCTGATAAAAGAATTCATAAGCTATGTTTTTTCCTGAATTGTCTTCTTGCAAAAGATATGTTATTGTCCTTCTATTCTAACTCGCTGCAAAGGTAAACAATTTTCCTCTTACATTTCCCCAGACCATAAGGTTTTTGCATCAGGCACCCTATTTTTTTCATGGAGCGGCTGATTGGAGAAACACAAGGGCGGGCCGTTGCGATAAACGACAACTACAAAATTACAGGAAAATGAGACGGAAGGTGATGTGACCGTCAGCGTTCTCGGCCAGTTCAAGCGCACCGTTGCTGGCGCGCATGATGCGGCGGGAGATGGAGAGGCCGATGCCATTGCCCGAGGGCTTGGTGGTGAAGAAGGGCACGAAGATGTGTGCCGCCACATCGGCGGGTATGGCGGGCCCGTCGTTGGTCACGTCGATGGTCACATTGTCGCGGCTGTCGGTATAGGCATGAAGGGTGATGTGGCCATGAGGCTCCGTGGCCTCGGCCGCGTTTTTGAGAAGATTGCTGACCACACGGCTCACCAGGGCCTCGTCGGCATAGACCAAGAGGTCGTCGGGCGTGGCGCTGACGCTGATCTGCCGTTGCCGGCCGGCACCATGGGCCAGGAGCTGCGCCTGCCGGGCGAGGAAGGGCTTCACGTAGAACAACGCCGGTGTCGGTGTCGGCACACGCGTGAACTGCCGGTAGTTCTCCACAAACTGCACCAGCTCCACGCTGGTCTTGCGGATGACCTGCAGCCCTTCCCGCGTCTCGCCACTGGCCGTGGGGAGGAGCGTCTCGGAGAGAGAGATGACGGGGGTCACGGTGTTCATGATCTCATGGGTGAGCACACGGATGAGCTTCACCCAAGCGTCAATCTCCTGGTTGGCCAGTTCGTCGTGGATGTCACTGAAGGCCATGACAAGCATCCGCTTGCCCCGCAGCAGGGCGTGAGACTGGCGGCAAGAGAAGCGGCGCAACGCCTCCTCCACCTGGCTGATGTGGGTGACGGTGTCGCGGCGGAGCATCTTGCGCGCTGCCTGGTTAGACTGGATGACGACGCCCCGGGCCTCCTCCACGACAAGGATGCCCGTGTCGACCGAGTCGAGGATGAGCTCATAGAACTTCTCTTTCTCCATCTGCTCGTCACGGGCGTGGCTGAGCACGCTCTTCACACGGTTGAGCGTGTCGTTGACCACTGCAGTGCCGCCCTGCCGCCCCGTGGTGGGAAAGCGGAAGCTGTAGTCGCCACTGTCGATGGCGTCAAACAGGAACTTGACACGATGGGTGATGCGCCGGCGCTGTCGCCACAACCGGAGATTGACCAAGAGCGAAACCGCCAATGCGAGTGAGAGGATGATCCATGTCATGGGCTACAGTCCGTATTTCTTGATTTTGTTGTAGAGTGTCTGTCGCGAGATGCCCAGTTGCGCGGCCACCTGCGAGAGATTGCCCTGGCAGTCGTCGATGGTCTTGGCGATGAGTTGGCGCTCCATGCCGTCGAGGGTAGTAGGCTGCTCGACAGCCTCAGCGTGGTGGGCCGTGGGGACTGAGGGCAGGTCGCGCGGCATGACGGTGTCGCCCTCGCAGAGGATGACGGCGCGCTCCATGGCGTGTTGCAGTTCGCGTATGTTGCCGGGCCACGGCATCTGCTCGACGCGCTCAGCGGCCTCGGGCGAGAGTGACAGGCCCTGTCGACCATAGAGGTCGGCGTAGCGGTGCAGGAAGTGGCTGGCCAGCGGGGCGATGTCGCCCTTGCGCTCGCGCAGGGGCGGCAGGTGCAGGTGGATGGTGTTGATGCGATAGAGAAGGTCCTCACGGAAGAGGCCGTCGTTGACCATCTGCTGCAAATCCTTGTTGGTGGCGCAGAGAAGGCGCACGTCAATGGGGATGGGTTTGGCACCGCCCACACGCACGATGCTCCGGCGCTGCAGGGCTGTCAGCAACTTGGCCTGGAGCCCATAGCTCAGGTTGCCTATCTCGTCGAGAAAGAGCGTGCCGCCCGTGGCCAGTTCCAGCTTGCCGGGCTTGTCGGCCTTGGCATCGGTGAAGGCTCCCTTGACATGGCCAAACAGTTCACTCTCGAAGAGCGTCTCCGAGATGGCTCCCATGTCGATGGGAAAGAACGTCTCGCGCCGCTGCCCCACGCCCTGCGTCTTGGATCGGCTGGAGAGACGGTGGATCTCGGCGGCCAGCACCTCCTTGCCCGTTCCGTTCTCGCCCGTGATGAGGATGTTGGCATCGGTGGGCGCTACCTTTTCCACCATCATACGCAGGTCGCGCATGACTGGCGATTCGCCCCAGTACATGGCGCCTTGGGCCGCATGTCCGTCGGTTGGCGTGGCGGCCGAGCCGTCCTGTGGTGCCTGGACCTTACGGCCCTTGGGCAGACAGGCCAGCAGGGTGCTGACAAGTTTCTCGTTGTCGAAGGGCTTCACAATGAAGTCGTGGGCGCCTTCCTTCATGCCACGCACGGCCAGCTCGATGTCAGCGTAGGCGGTGAAGAGCACGACCTCCGTGTGGGGACTGAGGCGCTTGATCTCGTGCAGCCAGAAGATGCCCTCGTTGCCGGTGTTGATGCCACTCTTGAAGTTCATGTCGAGCAGCACCACGTCGGGCTTGTCCTCGCGAAGGCGGGCGGGAATGCCGACCGGGCTCGCCAGCGTCACCACACGCTCAAACACGCTCGACAGAAGCATGCGCACGGTGGTCAGGATGTTGCGGTTGTCGTCTACGACAAGTAGGGTTGCGTGTTTCATGTGTTCATGTCTTTCCACCTGCAAAGGTACGGAGATTTCCTTTTCCACGTGCGTAATGGAAGCCCAAAGTTTTCATGGAGGCAAAGTTATTTCCCTATCCTTGCCAACGCCAAGAGAGCGGAGACAACTGATGGGATATTGGGAATCGAAAAGCGGGTGTGCCTGTCATTTGGCACACCCGCTCTTATCGTTGCATCCGTTTTTCAACAGATGACTGTCTGTTTACTTGTAGACTATCACTTCAGCACCTTCACGGCCTTGCCGTTTTGCTTCATGATGTAGAGACCCTTCTGCGAGGCTGCGCCCATCTTCATGCCCTGGAGATTGTAGTACTCAGTCTGGCCCTTGACCACATCGGTCACGCCCTGCACACCAGCGGTGCTGACGTTGACGAAGTTGGCATATTCTGTCTTCACATAGGGAACATACGCCGAGCTGCCATCATAGTCGGACTCCACGCACTCCGTCATTTCGCCATGAGGGCCGTCATACTTATACTCATACTTGTAACCTTCGATGAGAGATGCCTCAGAATCGCCCTCTTCGGTCTCATAAGCCTCCTGCAGGGTGAGGTTGCCTTGCGCGTCGTAACTGCACACCGTGTACTGGTCCTCCGAGGCAAGATACTGGTCGTCATAGGTCACGGCACCGCCATTCGTGTTGACGTAAGTGCTCTGGCCGGTCTTGAAGCTGCCGTTCGCATCGGTGGTCTTCTTGTAGATGACCAGCATCATGTAGTCGTAACCAGGCAACTTGACGAAGTAGCGGAAGTCGCCATTGTCATCGGCCTCAGCGGTGAGGTCATACTCGTAGGTGCCGTCATCGGCCACGTCAGCCATGTGTGCGGAGGCCAACACATTGTCGCCCGACACCCAAGCGGTACTAAGGTCGGTGGTGAGCTGTCCGTTGCACTTCGTCCACACCATGTCCGAATAAGTGACGGTCTCGTCGCCCGTCGTGTAGACGCACTTCGTGGGAGCGTTGCTGCCGGCCGCATAGGTGTAGGTCAGCTGGTAAGCCTGGTCCCAACTCTCACCATCGTCGCCGATGGTGTAGTAGGTGCAACTCGTGATATTGCCGTCGGCATTGCGCACGATGTCTGTCTTGTTGGCGCCGCCCGAGCGTGTCCAGGTGTTCTCGTCGGAGTCGTATGAGTAGCCATCGTACATTGTCACGACACCGGTGCGGTCGTCATACTGCTGCGAGCGCTTCACCACCTCGGTGTAGTTTTGGCCGTCGGTCGAGGTGTACATGTGCTGCTCCACCACCTGACCCTTGCTGTTGTAGGTATTCTCGAGCTTGGTGTATTCGCCGTAGGCCGTCTGCACCTGCGTAAGGGTATTGCCCGAGGCATCGTAGGTGTAGGCGTTCTCTGCCTCCTTGCTCCAGGCACCGTCATCATAGTAGTACTCCACATCGGTGCCGGGCAACCACAGGGCTCCAGCCTCGGCCGTGCGACGCGGGGCCATGCACTTGCCCAAGCTCTTGGTGGCCTTGACAGCCTTCTGCACATGGGCCAGGCCTGAAGCCACAGCCTTGAGATGTTGCGACATTGCCACGGAGGCGACTGGACCCTGGGCCTGGGCAGTCATGGAAAGCGAGAGGGCTGCCGATGCAATAGCAAAAGTAAAATTTCTCATAAGCTTGTTTTTGTTTTGTGTTGATGAATGTTATGATATTATTTTTCCTATCTCAATACTTTCTTGCCTCCTACGATATAGACGCCCTTGGGCAAGCGGTCGAGGCTGTCGCCCACCTTCACGCCTTGCAGGTTGTAGACGCCCTTGGCTGCTGCCTTGCCATTGTCCGCATGACTGACAACGCTGATGCCCGCCGTCACGTCCACAAAGTCGTCTGACACGACCTTGGAGCTCAATTCATAAGTCTTGTCATTGGCATTGTAGCTGTAGGTGACAGTCTCCGTGACCTCACCATGGGGACCGCCATAGGTAAACTCGTTTTTCACGCCATCGAGTACGGTGGGATGGTCCAGCCCGCCAGCCTGGCTAATCTGACACTCCTCATACACCTTCTCGTTGCCCCAGGAGTCATAGTCCACCTGCATGGTGGTGCCACTGTAGAGGTCAGCGTCCGTGGCCTCGGCGCCACTCGCATTATAATAAATGAGATTGTAATACCGGAAACTGCCGTTGTCGTCCACCTTCACGTATTTCAGCTTTTGCTTTTGCGACGCCATACCGGCATAGATATTCCACACCTCGAAGCCTCCGTTGCCGTCCTTCTCAGCCGTGAGTGATATGTTGCCATAAGTGTTGTCTTCGACAGTGGCCGACTTGAGGAAGTTGCCGTTCATAAACCAGCTCAGCGAGTAGGCGTTGGCAAGCGGAGGGGTGAACTCGTCCCACACCATGTCGGTGTATTTCGAGTAAACGTCAAGAATACCGTTGTTGGCCACAAGATACTCATAGCCTGAGGGTTGGCGCTGCCCGTTCTCAAAGGTGAACAGGATTTTCGACTGGGTGTCGTACACACCATCGTAGCCCAGCACTTGCTTGGTGACACTGGTGATGTTGCCGTCAGCATTGCGTTCCACCACCCGCTTGTAACAACTGCCGGGGAACAGTGTCCACTCGCCATTGGAGATGGTGCTAAACTGGAACGAGGTGGCGAGGTCGAAAATCTCCGGGTCGTAGACATATTCCTTCTTCATACGGGGCTTGTAGACGTCGCTGCCCTCATCGGTGCGGTAAGTCGTCTCGGTGAGCAACTGTCCCTTTGCGTCATAAGTGCTTTCGACCTTGGTAAGCGTCGTGCCGTTGTCGGTGACCTGCGTGAGGATGTTGCCTTGCTCATCATAGGTGTAGCGGTTCTCGCTGTCCTGAGTCCAACCTCCGTTGCCATCGGGCACATACACCACCTCGTGCTGAGGCTTGCTGACTACCGTCTGGCGGGCCGCCTGCGACTTGCGGGACGGGACCATTCCTCCCTCTTTGGCAACATTGACTTGCGCGTTCACGGCAGATGCGAACAGCAAAACCGCCGAAACCAAAAGTGTCTTTTTTCTCTTCATTCTCTCAAATCCAATACAAATTATCCGATTTCCATACTAAACGATTACAAAATTAGCATAATTTTCTTTAATACATTGCAAATTATTCTATTTTTTTCGCCACTGCGTTCGCCTTGTTTGTATGTTTGTATGTTGTTGACACCCGAGCAGACCAGCGGTACATGGATAAAGCAGGAGCCTAACACTTCATGTGGTCGCTGTCAAGGATGGTTCACTCAAACTGTCGTGAGCAACGCCCGAGAAGGTGCGGTTGACCAGTGCCTGTGTGAGGCCCGTGGGACGCGAGGACGCAAACACGGAGTCGAGCACTGCGGATGCCTCGCCATAGGGGCGAACCGACTGGCTGAACGTGGCCATGCGTGAAAGCACGTTGCTGCGCTCATCAGACCATTTCACCTGTGTGTTGCTTTGCAACCAGAAGTGCAGTTTGATGCGAAAGTCATTGCTCATGGCAAACGAACGGTTACGGTTACCTCTTCATAGTCGGGATGCGAGGCGCGGATGATGAGATGCTGGGGGACCGCCGGGAGGACAAAGTGATACCAGGCGTCTCCGCCCACACGGCCCATGCCTTCATGGGTTTGGGCAGTGCAGCTGTCGATGAGGGTGCTGTCGCGTGTCATGAGAGTTATCTTCACGCTGTGCACAACGGCCTTGGTGAAGCTGTCGCGCACATGGCCCCAGAGGCCATTCCTTGCTGCCCGTGAGACCAAAAATAGCATCACAAAAACTTGCATAATCAGATTTTGCAGTGTATTTTTGCAGTCGTTTGAATGTACATCATAGATGTCATTCACGATATGCTATAAGATTTAGGTGAGTTCTATAAATCACCACCATAAAAAACATGAATAATGAAGGGTTACGCTTTGCCATCTTTTGGCCTCTTTTCGGCTCAGACCGCCACCTCGTTCAGTCGTATAGCCCGTGCGTTCCTCACTCGCTGACGTCCTGACCTCGAAAAGAGCCTCAAAATCTGACAATGCTAATTTATAGAACCCACTTTTAAAGACAGAAAACCCAAACGTATGAATTCGCTCTTGCGCCTTGCCATTGTGGCAACATTCCTCGGAACTGCATTCTACGCCTATGCCGCTACTGGCAAAATAGTGAAGCGGAAAGCAGTGAGTCAACAACTTGAAGAGTTTTTCGCTAATCGCCTGAATGACGCACATGGCAGTTTTGACAACAAACTGTTGTTGAAACACGACCAAGTGGAGGAATATGAAAAGATGGTATGGAGTGCCTGGAAGCATGCGGTAGAAAACGATGCTGAGCAGAAGCTCATTCCGCTGGGTGTCCTTGACAGTACGGCATTGGGAAAATGGAACTTGCCGTCTCAACTGGAGCCCAACGCTTCCATGCCTTATTTTTACGGCAAGAAACAAGCACCTCATGCAGACGAACCACTGCCATTGTTTTTATACATCCACGGTTCCGGACCCAAAGATTATGAATGGCACACCGGTCTGCAGCTCGCACAGAGATTCGCCGACGCACCATCGGCGTATTTCATTCCGCAGATTCCCAATGAAGGCAAATATTACAGATGGTGGCAGCGAGCCAAACAATGGGCTTGGCAGAAGTTGCTCAGACTGTCTCTTGCATCCGGCGAGATAGATGCAAACCGCATCTATGTGTTTGGCATTTCAGAAGGAGGATACGGTAGTCAGCGGCTGGCTTCGTTTTATGCCGACTATTGGGCGGGGGCTGGCCCGATGGCGGGCGGAGAACCTTTGCGCAATGCTCCTGTGGAAAACTGCGCCGACATGGGATTCTCGTTGCTTACTGGAGCGGAAGACAGAGGTTTCTACCGCAATTATTTCACCCAAGCCACCAAGCAGGCTTTCGACAGTGCCGAAACGGCACACCCCGGTCTTTTCAAACATCGCATAGAACTTATTCCGGGCAAGGGACACGCCATCAACTATAATCCCACGACCCCTTGGCTTCGCCAATGCGTGAGGAATCCTTACCCCAAACATGTCTATTGGGAAAATTTTGAGATGGACAGTTTGTATCGAGACGGATTCTATAACATCTGTGTACGTGAGCGTTCCAATCGTGACTACAGCACGCGCACGTATTATGAAATGGACATCAACGGGAACACGGTGAACTTGAAAGTGAGTGAGGTGAGTTATGAGATCACCGGCAAGGATCCCAATTGGGGTATAGAGATGACCTTCAAGCGCCATTACAAGCCGGCACACAGCGGAAAGATAACGCTTTACCTGAACGACAAGCTCGTGGATTTAAGCAAGAAAGTGACGGTGACCGTGAATGGCACGAAGGTGTTTTGCGGAGTTCCGAAGCTTTCTTTGCAAAGCATGGCAAACAGTTGCGCCGCCTTTTATGATCCATGCCGCATATATCCAGCGGCAATAGACATTGACATCAAATAGAGTGCAGGGACAAGGCTGATCCTTGCGCACTTTCAGTTTTCAAAAGACAAGACGTTCCCTATCTCAAACCTTCAAGAGATTGCGCACAATCCACCAGCCGAAATACAGGCAGACATACGCCTTGAGGGTTCGGCCACAGAAGACGAAACGCTTCAACCGGTCAAACACATGACCATAATTATACCAACTGGCCAATACCACAAGTAGCGCATAGGGAATGGAAAGGATGAAAAAATAATTGTACCCAATGGCCGTGCGAAGGTTGCCATGCACCAATGCGTGGAGCGCACGTTGCAGGCCACAAGCCGGACACCGGGTACCCGTCAAGTCATGCCAGACGCACCGTATAGCGAAAGTGTCGGTGCCGGGATTGACAGAGTAATAAAACATGCCAAGCAGGATGACCGCCACGGGGAAGGCCCATGTCATGACTCTGTCTACCCTACGCACCATTGAGCTCCAAAGGTCACTGCGCCAAACACAACCACGGCATAAATCACACCTACGGCGACACCAGCGATAGCACCATAGATGGAAAACTTGCGTGCCTTGTCTGACGCTTGCTGCGCCTCTTCATAAGCACCACTATTGTATAGACTATCAACCTTGGCAGCATAGACGATGGCCACAATGCCTAACGGCAAACAACAAAAGATTGTGCACAGGATGGCCCAGACCAAGTTGCTGTCGGGCCGCGGATTCAAAGTCTCCATATTCAATAAAAACGTTTAAGTTAAAAGATTGCGTCGGCATGAGCAACGATGCACATTGCAGCGAGCCAGCCCGTAACACATACAAAATTCGTTAAAATTATCGAGAATTCCAAACTTATCACAGGAAATTTGCAAAGAAGAAGTATAAATGCAGCCATCAGACGTGACAATTATCCTGAACATCATTGCCGTATGTCGCGTAATATGTCTATCTTTGCCTCACGAACAAATGAAACAAACATGAAAACCAACACGCTTTTCACCGCCACCGGTTTTTTCCTTATGCCCCTGTTGCTTGCCGCCAAAACGCAAAAAGTACAGAAAGGCGACACTTCGCATCCCAACATCCTGTTCATCCTGTGTGACGACATGGGATATGGCGACCTGGCCTGTTATGGACAGCCGTACATATCCACCCCCAACATCGACCGCATGGCACAAGAAGGCATGCGCTTCACACAAGCCTATGCAGGCTCACCTGTTTCTGCTCCATCGCGTGCGTCCATCATGACAGGACAACATTCCGGACATACGCATGTACGAGGAAACAAGGAATACTGGTCTTACGACAAGACGGTCAAGTATGGTGACAACGTTGACTTTGCCGTGGTGGGACAGGAGCCCTATGACCCCGCCCACAAAATTCTTCCCGAGATGCTGAAAGACCAGGGTTACCGCACAGGCCTGTTCGGCAAATGGGCCGGTGGCTACGAGGGTTCCGCATCCACGCCCGACAAGCGTGGCATTGATGAGTTTTATGGATACATCTGTCAATTTCAAGCCCACCTGTACTACCCCAACTTCCTCAACCGATACTCACGGTCATCGGGCGACACCGCCGTTGTGCGGGAGGTGATGAAGGAAAACATACAATATCCGATGTTTGGACGAGACTACTTCAAACGCACACAGTATTCGGCGCGCATCATCCACGACAAGGCCCTGGAATGGATAGACAAGCAAGACGCGAAGCATCCCTTCGTGGGTTTCCTCACTTACACCCTGCCCCATGCCGAGCTGGCACAGCCCGACGACAAGATACTGGAAGGCTACAAGAAGAAATTCTTCGTGGACAAGACTTGGGGCGGGCAGGAAAGTTCACGCTACAACGCCGTGGAGCACACCCATGCACAGTTTGCAGGGATGATAACACGGCTCGACTCTTATGTGGGTGAGATCATGGCGAAACTGAAAGAAAAGGGCCTTGACCAAAACACCATTGTCATCTTCACTTCCGACAACGGCCCCCACGAGGAGGGCGGTGCCGACCCCGAATACTTCGGGCGAGACGGCAAGTTGCGCGGACTGAAACGTCAGTGCTACGAAGGTGGCATACGCATACCCTTCATCGCCCGGTGGCCAGGACATATCAAGGCCGGAGTGGTGAGCGACCTGCAGTTTGCCTTCTACGACCTCCTGCCAACGTTCTGCGAACTTGCAGGAGTCAAGAACTTCCACAAGCACTACACCAACCGCTCCTTGCCAGGTGACGGCTTCGACGGCCTTTCCATTGCTCCGACATTGCTTGGCGACACGCTAAAGCAGCAACAGCACGACCACCTCTATTGGGAGTTTCACGAGACCGACCAGATAGGTATCCGCCAAGGCGACTGGAAACTGGTGGTCATAAAAGGCAAACCGCACCTCTACAATCTCGCCAAGGACATACACGAAGACCATGACCTGGCAGACAAGAACCCTACCATCGTAAAGGCACTGATAGACATCATCAAGCAAGAACACAGAGACAGCCCCATGTTCAAAGTGACACTGCCCTACTAAAACCAAAGGCAAGCAGACAAGCCTGTGCCAATGGCCATAAACATGCGGGCTAACTGTACCGGGCTATAAGTGACCACAATATATTTTTTTAAACAAGTGCCTACAGTGCCCGAACCAAAAACTCGAAAAACGCTACATCACAGTGAGCTGGAAGGAGTGTAAACATGCAATTACAGCATGGCGTACAAAAACAGAAGAAGCCCGAAGACTCAACTTGAATCTTCGGGCTTCAATCCTCTTTG
>ERZ808240.1915-NODE-1915-length-24266-cov-4.912436_pt1 | contig 24266 bp, 23 predicted proteins | sample MGYA00521084_ERZ808240 | MGnify/ENA primary metagenome ERZ808240 (study PRJEB31516, sample SAMN03275571) | gut metagenome | biome: mammalia-associated habitat; material: feces | host: Papio cynocephalus | place: Kenya | collected 2012-08-06 ... | reverse complement strand
GGAGATCCAAAGCGCGATGGAAAAGCAGATGAAGGCCGAGCGCGAGCGCCGCGAGGCCATTCTCCGCGCCGAGGGCGAAAAGCGCGCCGCCATTCTCGAGGCCGAGGGCGAAAAGGAATCCGCCATTCTCCGCGCCGATGCAAAGAAGCAGGAACAGATCCTCGAAGCTGAGGGCCGCGCCGCCGCGATCCTCGCCGTGCAGAAGGCGACTGCCGATGGCATCCGTCTGCTCAACGAGGCCGCCCCCTCCGATCCGGTGCTGCGTCTGCGCGCGCTGGAGGCTTTCACCGCCGCCGCCGACGGCAAAGCCACCAAGATCATTATTCCCTCCGAGATCCAGGGCATTGCCGGTCTTGCAAAGGGCGTCGTTGAATCCGTAAAGGACGACTGAGCATCCCACTCCCCCGCGAACACCGCCGCAGCGCCGACCATCCGTCCGGCGCTGCGGTTTTCCCCGCCAAAGAGCAGTTTCTCCGGTTTTGTTACCGTTTTTCGGCGCCGGACTGCGCGGAACGATCCCCTCCGCGCGGCCGATTTGTAACTTTTATACGCCGGTTTTCCGTTATTATGACGGCCTACGGCAGCATATACTCGGCGTTAACTGTGCTAATATCACAAAATCGTTCCAATTCTGTTGACAGGCGGGATACAATGTGTTACATTTTGGTTACAAATTCGAGGTGATTTGAATTGGCATCCACTAAGAATGCGCTGGTGTACAAGGGACACCCGCTCCGCCGCAAGGACAACATTCTCTATTACGGCAGCATGTCCGACAAGTACATCATCATGATGCAGATCATGGACACGAAACCGGTCAAGCCGGTGGCCGGTGCGGAAAGCGCCGGCGAGCTGAAGGTCGCCACCCGCGTGAGCGTCCAGCTGCAGCTCACCGACCCGACGGTCAAGAGCCGCGACCGCATCGTTAAGAAATCCGAAAAAGGCAGCCTGTACGCCGCCATGGACGTGGCAAGCGTTTGGCTCGAACGAGCGCTGACAAAGGACTAAAGTTCCAAAACAGCGCACCAGCACCAGAAAAAGAGGTATGGGGATCATGAAAAACTGCAAGAAACTGCTTTCCGTTATCGTTACGCTTCTTCTGGCGGCGTCTCTGCTCACGAGCAGCGCGTTTGCCATTTCCGGCGAAGCGTTCATCGCAACGCCGGGCGAAGTCAATCTGCGCGACAGCGGCAGCTTCAACAGCAACGTTATCGACGCCGCCCCCCAGGGCGCTACCGTTTACGTTCTCGGCGACGCCGGCTACGGCTGGTACAAGGTGAGCTACAACGGCAAGACCGGCTATATGGCTTCCTACTACCTGCTCTTCAACGAAGTTCCGTCCGCGGAAGACGTTGAGTCCGCCCCGGAACAGGCTCCGGCGCAGGACGCCGCGCAGGATACCGTACAGCAGCCCGCGCAGGAAGTTCCTTCGCAGACCTACGTTGCGCCTCCTGCGACCGGCGACAGCAACGCCACCGTTCTCGGCTCCGGCATCTGCTTCCGCAGCGGTCCGAGCACCTACAGCAGCGTGATCGAAACGCTCGAGACCGGCACGCCCATCCGCGTGAACGGCGTGTGCGGCTCCTGGTACGAATGCGAGTATAACGGAAGCACCGGCTACATCTACGGCGATTATGTCGTGCTCAACGGCACTTCCAAGACCTATACCATCTCCGCCGCGACCGTGTCCGGCGAGGACGGCACCATCTACTCCGAGCCGCAGACCCCGGACACCACCGAAAACACCACCACCGAAGTGACGCCGCTTGATCCTCCCGCGCAGGAGCAGCCGGAGACCCCGGCCGAAACTCCCGCCGAGGAAACTCCCGCTGAGACCCCGGCCGAGCCGGAAACGCCCACCGCGCCCAGCTTCACGCACAACGCCTCCGCGGCGCAGGCGATCGTCGATACCGCGATGCAGTATCTCGGCGTGCCCTACGTCTGGGGCGGCACTTCTCCCGAAGTCGGCTTTGACTGCTCCGGTCTCGTGTACTACTCCTACGGTCAGCATGGCTACTCGCTCAACCGCGTGGCGCAGAACATGTACTACAACGGCGTGGACGTTGATCTCAACGACCTGCAGCCCGGCGACATCCTGCTCTTCGGCAGCAGCGTGTACAACATCTGGCACGCCGCGCTCTACATCGGCGGCGGCAACTTCATCCACGCGCCTTACTCCGGCGCCGTTGTGAGCATCCAGTCTCTCAGCAGCACGGCCGGCATGCGTCTCGTCGCGGCCCGCCGCATTGTGTAACAGCTTACCCCCGCTTATCCCCGCCTTCGTCCGACGCCCCTCAAAAGTGGCGGGACGATGATCCGGATACGGCATTTTTCCCCGGAGATCCCAGTCTCCGGGGATTTTTGTTTCTTCTGCAAATGGCACAGCCCCCGAAAGCCGCGGCTTTCGGGGGCTGCCTTTTATTTTTGCACTGCGGACGCGCGCAGACCCTGCACCTTGCAGGGGATACCATTGTCGGCGGCGAGCTTTTCGAGCGTTCCGGTCAGCCGCGGCGCGGCGGCGTTGAGGATCTCCGCGGCCATACGGTCGCGCACGCTGTCGGAGGCATGGAGCAAAACGTTTGCCGCCATGCCGCCGGAGAGGAGCGGCGCAAGCGGGCTGCCGTTCTGCTTCAGCCGGTCGGCGACTTTGGGAAGGACCTCCTTTATCAGAACCTCATAGTCGATATCGGAAAGTTCCATTTCGAGCTTTATCATCGTTTTTCCTCCTGTGGGGTTTTTCCCGCTTATTATACCACATGCTTTACCGTTCGTAAATCGCCGCGCTCTTGACAATCCGGCGCGCCGTCCGCTATACTTCGCGGAGAAAGGAAGTCGATGATTCATGGCATACAGACTGATGGCCGCCGATTACGATCTCACGCTCACCGGCCCGGATCGAAAGGTATCGACCCACACGCGCGATACGATCCGCGCCGTATACGCTGCGGGAAAGTATGTAACGCTCGCCTCCGGGCGGCTCGGCGGCAGCGCCGAGGTCGCACGGGAACTTTTCCCCGGCGACGTGCCGCTCATTCTCGGAAACGGCGGACTGGTACAGAGCTGCGTCACCGGCGAAACGCTCGCAGAGACCATGATGGACGAACAGACTGCGCTCACGATGCTCCGCTGGTGCCGCCGGAAGGCAAGCGCCGCCATCGTCTACGGCCGCAGCGCCATCTATACCGACCGGGAAAACGCGGCATCCGCAATGTATGCGCAGCGTTCCTCGAGCTCCCCACAGCTTCTGTCCTCTCCCGAAGAGATCGCGCACGATGGGATATACAAGATTTTGCTGCTCGGTCTGCCGGTCACCGTCCGGCGCGCCGGGAAAAAGCTCCTCGCCGATCCGCCCTGCCCGGTGGACTGCTTCACATCCAGCCCGGAAGCGCTGGAGATCGTGCCGCCGGGCGTCAATAAGGCCGCAGGACTTGCGCGCGTGGCGGAGATCCTCAGCATACCGCGCGAGGAGACCATCGCCATCGGCGACGGCGAGAACGACATTTCCATGCTCCGCTGGGCGGGGCTCGGCATTGCCATGGCGAACGCGCCCGATAACGTAAAGGCCGCAGCGGACGTCATCGCGCCCGCCTGCGACGAGGACGGCGCGGCATGGGCGATGGAAAAGTATCTGCTTTAATTGTTCCCTATGACGGCGAGCAAGCGCTTCGGCTTTTTTTGACATTCTATCCTTCCACATTAGTGCGCGCAAAGAGGCGGCTCGATGGAGCCGCCTCTGGTGTTTTTCTGCTTTATCGAAATTATTCGGCGTCGGCGAGAGCCTTGGCTTCCTCGATGACCTTCTGCTGGACATTGCCGGGGGCTTCTTCATAGCGCACGAACTTGCAGGTGAAGGAGCCGCGGCCCTGCGTCATGGAGCGCAGGTCGATCGTGTAGGAACTCATCTCGGCCATGGGGACCTCGGCCTCAACGATCTGCATGCCGTCCTCGGCGGTCATGCCGAGCACCGTGCCGCGGCGCTTGGATGAGATATCGGACATGATATCGCCGAGGTTCGCGTCGGGAATGGTGACCTTCAGCAGGCCGATGGGCTCGAGAATGGTCGGTTTCGCGCGGGGGATGCCGTCCTTGTAGGCGAGCTGCGCCGCCGTCTTGAACGCCATTTCGTTGGAGTCAACGGGGTGGTAGGAGCCGTCGTACAGCGTGGCCTTGAGGTTGACGAGCGGGTAACCGGCGAGGACGCCTTTCTGGACGGCGTCACGCAGGCCCTTTTCGACTGCGGGGAAGAAGTTCTTGGGAACGCTGCCGCCGAACACTTCCTCGGCGAAGATCATTTCCTCGGACTCCTCCTGAGGCTCAAAGCGGATCCAGACATCGCCGAACTGACCGCTGCCGCCGGTCTGCTTCTTATGACGGCCATGGGCTTCGACCTTCGCCTTGATCTTCTCGCGGTAAGGCACGCGGGCAGGCTTGAGCTCGCTCTCGACACCGAAGCGGCTCTTGAGCTTGGCGCAGAGGACATCGAGCTGGATATCGCCGGCGCCGGAGAGGACCATCTGATGGGTCTCGGCGTTGTTGACGATCGTGAAGGAGATGTCCTCCTCGTTCAGACGGGCGAGACCGTTGGCGATTTTATCGTCCTGGCCCTTCGTCTTGGGGGAGATACACATGGAGTAGCAGGGCTCCGCGATCTCGATGGCGGGAAGCTCGATCTCGGCCTTCGGGTCGCACACGGTGTCGCCGGTCTTCCAGTCCATCTTGCCGATGGCGACGATGTCGCCGCAGCAGGCGTCCTTGACCTCGGTGGTCTTTTTGCCGCACATGGTGTACAGGCGGCCGAGCTTATCGGTGTTGCCGGTGCGCGAGTTGCGCAGAGACATATCGGCGGTCAGCTTGCCGCTGACGAGCTTGATGAAGTTGTACTTGCCGAACTGGTCGGACACGGTCTTGAACACGAGACCGACGGTCGGGCCGTTGGGATCGATGCCCTCGACCTCGTCGGGCGCGGGGACATAGTCCAGAATGGCCTGCAGCAGAGCCTGCGTGCCGACGCCGGTCGTACCGACGCCACAGAACACGGGAACGACGCTGCGATCCTTCAGACCGGCCTTGATACCGGTGATGAGTTCTTCCTCGGAGAGGGTCATTTCCTCGAAATACTTCTCCATGAGCTCCTCGGTAGCGCCCGCGGCGGACTCCATGAGAGCCTCGCGCAGCTCCTCGGCCTTGCCAGCGTCGGCAGCGGGAACGGCGACCTTCGCGGTCTTGTTGCCGTTGGTCTCATACGCAACGTTGTGCACGAGATCGATAACGCCGGTGCCGTCGGAGGCGGGGATCGTCACGGGGCAGACGATGCTGCCGTACTTGGCCTGAAGAGCCTCCAGCACGCCGAAGTAATCGCCGTGTTCTTCGTCGAGCTTGGAGATGTAGAACGCGACCGGCTTTCCGGCAGCCTTGAGCAGCTTCCAGCTGCGCTCCGCGCCGACGGAGATGCCGTCCTTCGCGGTGCAGAAGATGATGCCCGCCTCGACCGCGCGCAGCGCGGCGGCGACTTCACCGGCAAAGTCCTGGAAACCCGGGCAGTCGATCACGTTGATCTTCTTGCCGCTGAAGGAAATGGGGGCGAGCGCCGCGGAGATCGTTACCTGGCGCTTGATCTCTTCCGCGTCGTAGTCGCAGACGGTGTTGCCGTCAGTGACCTTACCCTGACGGTCGATGGCACCGGTCAGGTAGAGCATGTTCTCGGTAAGGGTGGTCTTGCCGCTGCCGCCGTGACCGAGCAGGCAGACATTGCGGATGTCCTTGGTTGTGTAGCTCATGGGTTGTCCTCTCCTTATAATTATCTTATTAAAAATTCACTTGTCATTCTTCCGAAAAAACAGGGGAACACCACGAAGATAAATTATACACTATGACAGTTTTTTTGGCAATAATTATTTTCGCAGCAGCGTCCGCAGCGCCAGCGGCACGATGATCCACGCAAGCATATAAAGGAGCACGCGCCCCGCGCCGATCGCCGTCCACAGTCCCTGCCATGCCGGGACCGCCGCAAGGATCGCGCCAAACGCGGCGCTGACAACGCAGCACCACGCGCACACGCGGCCATAGGAATGGAGCTTTGTGCCGCATTCGGCAAAGTCCACGAGCGTATCGAGACCGTCCTGCGCCATCACGCCGGCGGCGGGGCTGCCCGCCGAGGCGGGGATGCCGGAAATGCGATACCGCTCGGCAGAGGGCGGGAACTGGAAGCCCTCGGTGGAAATGCCGAACGTTTTCTGCAAAAGAAGCGGATCAAGATTAAAGTCGCGCACGGCGAAGATCGGCTTGCGGTGTTCATGACGCAGATCGGCCAGCGCGCGCTGCACGCTTGCCATCGGGCGGTAGCGCAGCGGGAATACCGCCGCCAGCTCGCCGGATACGGCGGTATAGAGCGCGTTTTCCTCCTTGATCTTGTCGGGGATCTTCACGCCGCTTAGGTGCATATACGCGAGCGAGCCGACGCGGACCTCCTCCCCCTGCACCATGCCCTTCGCGCCGCCCTCGCCGACGGAGAAGTCCTCCACGGTCTGCATGGCGGCGTTTTTCCGGCGCATCAGCTCGGCAAAGGGAGCGGCAAGGCCCGTTCCCGCCGCATCGAGCATGCTGCCGGTAACGCCGAGAACCTGTGCGGCGCGGCTTTTGTCCATAAAGCGTACGCCCGTGATCTCGATGGCGTCCTCAGGGAAAATATCGGTATCGGTGAGTACGAGCTGACGTGACCGACCGACATCCCGTGCGCCCGACCATCCGGCCAGGGCGCTGCCGCGCATCATAAGATGGCGCGCCGTGCGGGAAAAGAGGATCGGGAACGAAAGCGTCCAGTTGAACGAAACGCAAAGCGCCGTCATAAGCGAGAAGAGATGGAAAAATGCCTTCATGTCCTGTGCGCCGAGTGACAGGGCCAGCGCAAGCGCGAGTGACCCCGCCGCCATCGGCACGAACGCCGACATAGCGAGCGCTTCCGCACCGCTCGGCTCCTCGCTGCGGCGGACAAGACCGTCCGCCGAGCGGCGGGACTTGATGAGGATGCGCTCTTTCTTCCCCGGCAGCACCTCGGAGGTGACGGCGTAGGGATCTTTTGCGTGGTAGATCGCAAGGAACGAATCGGCATATGCCCGGCAGCTGTGCCACGCGCCGCGCAGCGCGAACGCGACCGCCGCCGCTGGGATCACCGCGAAGGTAAGCCCGTGCGAGCCGTCGCCGCTCACAGCAATATAGATCACGTCCGCCGCCGCCGCGACCGCGGCGAGAACGATCATCGATTCCGCACCGGCACGGCCGCGAATAAGCCCCATGACGCCCGCCGTTACGACATCCAGCCCGATGAGCATCACCGAAAGCATTCCGATGAGACACACGAGCGACGTCGCTCTCGCGTTCGTGCCGAGACTGCCGGGCAGCGGCAGACCAAAGTCATACGCAAGAGTGATCCACGCGAGCAGCACGCAGACTGCCGCCGCCGCAAAGAAACGCAGACGCAGACTCGGCATCTGCGCGGCATAGTGCTTTGCCGCACGCTGCGGCGGCATTTCGAGCGTTACGTCCTCCGGCTCCGGGTCGGGCTGGGAGAGATCGTCTGCCCGGCGGATCGACGCCGCGGCGAGAAGCCCCACGAGCTTGCCCCAAAGTCCCGGCGCCCGGCCCCTCCCGCGGTGGGAGACGCGGCCAGGACCCTTTTTCTTTTTGCCGTTTTTATCCGTCTCGTCCGGTTCTTCGGTTTCTTCCGAAGTTTCCGGCTCGTCCGGCTCTTCGAGTGGCGGAGCGTAGAAGTCCGCGTCGTCCTCAAAGCCTTCGTCGTATACTTCGCCTTCAGAGCGCTCGTCCGGTTCGGGCGCGTCCTCGTAGTACCGCCCGTCCGGTTCCTCGGTCTCCGCCGGTCCCGGTTCGTCCGGTTCGGTGTCCGGCTCGGTCTCGTACTCCGGCGCGCCGGTATCAAATTCTTCGTATTCCGGATATTCCGTTTTTTCTTCCGGGTATCCGGCCTCGTACTCCGTCTCCGCCGGGTACTCTGCCTGTTCGGAGGAGTATACCTCCGTCTCCGGCAGATATTCCGTTTCCGCCGTCTCCGGCGCGGCGGTCTCCTCCGGCGTCTTGTCCCGGCACTCCTCGAGGATGCTTTCGAGCGAAAAGCCCGGCACGCCGAAGTTCTGGGGAATGCCGCCTGTATCGCGTTTTGCCATAGTTTCCTCCGCTTCAGGACTCTCTGCGCTGGCGGACGACCTCATACATAAGGATCGCCGCCGCCGCGGAGGCGTTGAGCGATGTGATCTTGCCGAGCAGGGGGATGCTCACGGTGAAATCGCACTGCTCCGAAACGAGACGGCCCATGCCGAAGCCCTCCGACCCGATGACTAGCGCCGCGGGCCCGGTCATTTTCGTCTGCCACAGATCGGCGGGAGCGTCCGCCGCCGTGCCGTAGACCCAAAGGCCCTTCTTCTTCAGCTCGCCGAGCGCCGAGGGAATGTTCGTCACACGCGCCACGAGCATATGCTCTGCCGCGCCCGCGCTCGCCTTATCCACCACGGCGGTGAGCCCGGCGGCGCGCCGCTTGGGGATGATGACGCCGTGGACGCCCGCGCACTCAGCAGTGCGGAGGATCGCGCCGAGATTGTGCGGATCGGCGATCTCGTCGCACACGACGATGAACGGATCCTCGCCCCGCTCGGCGGCACATTCCAAAATATCCTCGATCGAGGCGTATTCGCGCATTGCAGCCTGCGCGATGATGCCCTGGTGCGCGCCCGTGGCGCTGAGAGAATCGAGCTTGCGCCGGTCGCATTCGGTGACGACGATGCCGTTTTCCCGCGCCCTGGCGAGAATGCGCGCAAGCGTCCGGTCGGTATCGCCGCGGGCAACGAAAATTTTATCGATCGTCCGTCCGGCGCGGATCGCCTCGGCGACGGCGTTGCGCCCCTCAATCAGGTCTTCCCTGTCCTGACGGATCTCCTGTTCACGGTTTTCCATATCGTTAATTTCCTTCTTTATATAGCGTCGATTAACAAGGGCACACGCGGTTCTGCCGGGCGGAAATGCGCTCATACTGCGTCAAAGCCCTTGAGAATACACAAAGTATTCTCTGCGGCCTTTTCCTTGTCTGGGAACATTTCCGCTCCGGCAGAACTGCTTCGCATTGGACAGCCTTGGATTTTCGAGGGATTTTTGTTCTTTGGGACGCAGGCGGGCTGACGCCCGCCAAGGACAAAAGGGCAAAAAGCACCGAAAGGACTGGCTGTCCGACGCGCTGGCCCTTGTCAATCGACGCTGCGTATAGATAATATATTTTACCACACCGTCCCGTCAACTGCAACGGAAAGCGCTATTTTTGCTTTTTCTTTTTTCTGCCGTCTTGACCTTTCCGTCCGGGACCGGTATGCTGAAGGCAAGATCAAACGAAAGGCGGGAAGCGCGAATGCTCTGGGACTCCATCCCCGTGCCGAAGGGCACGGACGCCGATTTTGCCGTTGCGGTCACGGACGACTCGCTCGAGCCGTGGATCAAAAAGGGCGGCACAGCGTTTCTCCGGCGGCGTACCGAACTTTTCGACGGCGACATCGGTCTTTTTGAAACGGATGCAGGGCTCGTTTTCCGCCAGTTCTGCGCCGACAGCCGCGGCGCGGTATACCTTTTCGCCGTCAACCGCGCCCACGCCGAAGACGACCGCATGATCCCGCCGGACAAGGCGGCAGCGCTAGTCTGCTACGGGCGTCTGGAGCTAAAAAAGCCCATCCCGCTCCCGATGGATTGAAATTTCGTCCAAATGTGTTATAATTAAGTATTCCGCTGATTCTTTTGCAGTTTTTCCTCTGGAAAGGAGTTTTGATTTGAAAGCATTCATGCGTTGGGTCGAGCGCTACTGCGTCCGCCATCCCCGCTTCGGCGTGGAAAATCTCATGCGCTATCTCATCATCGGCAACGCCGCCGTCTGGCTGCTGACGCTGATGGACCGCACCGGCACGGTGCGTTATTATCTCGCTCTCAATCCGCAGATGATCCTGCGCGGGCAGATCTGGCGGCTGGTGACGTTCGTGCTCATCCCGGACACCGGCGGCATCTGGGGGCTGCTGTTCCTCTATTTCTATTACTTCATCGGCACCTCCATGGAGCGCGAGTGGGGACAGGCCAAGTTCAATATGTATTTCCTCACCGGCATGGTGTTCACGATCCTGTACGCCTTCCTCGTCTATTTTATCGGCGGCATCACGATGAGCATCGGCGCGGAGTTCATCTATCTTTCGATGTTCTTCTCGTTTGCGACGTACTATCCCGACCAGCGGGTGCTGTTCATGTACATCATCCCGATCAAGATCAAGTGGCTCGCCGTGGCGAACGCGGCGTACTTCGTCTACGAGATCTTTGCACTTCACTTCCCGCTCAATCTCCTGCCGGTCGTGGCAACGCTCAACTACCTGCTCTTCTGCGGGGATATGCTCTTCGGCTCCGTACACTTCCGGCGGCCCGAACAGATCCATAAAACCGTAAACTTCAAGCGCGAGACGCAGCGCATCCGCCGCGAGCAGCAGAACGCCCCGTACCGCTACAAATGCGCCGTGTGCGGCCGCACCGACGTGGATCATCCGGAGCTGGAGTTCCGCTACTGCTCGCGCTGCGCGGGGTATCACTGCTTCTGCCAGGATCACATCAACAACCACATCCATTTCACCGAATAACACGGGAGAAACATCATGCAACACCGTCCTTCCCGCCGGGTATCCGTTCCGGCGCTGATCGTTTTCTGTCTGCTCGCGCTCGCGCTCGTCGTGCTCATCGCCGTCCGCGCCGTTTCGGTAAACAATGCGGAGAGCGCCGAGACGCTCGCACCGGCGGCGAGTGAAACGCCCGTGCCGCCGACCTCCGCCCCCGAGCTCACGCCCGAACCGACGGCCGAGCCCACCGCGGAGCCGACCGCCACACCGGAGCCCACGCCGGAGCCGAGCCCCGAATACTTCACCGTTTCCATGGTGGGCGACTGCACGCTCGCCGAGGCAAAGACCCGCCGCGGCTGGGGCACGGCATTGCAGACCGTCGTCGGGAAAAACTACGACTATCCCTTCGCCAAGACCGTGCAGTATTTTGAAAATGACTATCTCACCATCGCCAATCTTGAGTGCAATCTCTCGGACAAGTATTACGACTCCATCGAGCAGTTCGTGTTTCTCGCCCCGGCGGATTACGCAAATATCCTCACCGCGGGCAGTGTGGAGTTCGTGACGCTGGCGAACAACCACACGATGGATTTCGGCCAGAACGCCTATAACGACACGACTGCCGCGCTCGACGCCGTGGGCGTTGCCTACGCCGGAGAGGATGAGACCTATATCTACGAAAAGGACGGCGGCGTGAAGGTCGGCATTTACTGCCTTTATAACCAGCTCACCTACAATGCCATGAGCATTCTCTCCGCGCAGGCGCAGGAGCAGCTCGTGGCGGCTTCCCGGCAGAAGATCGCCGCGGGGCTCAAATCGCTCGAGGAAGCGGGCGCGGATTACACCATCGCGTGCCTGCACATGGGTCGCGAGGGGTACTATGAGCCGACCGACGTGCAGACCGAGCTCTGCCGCTACACCGTGGACACCGGCTTCAACGCCGTGTACTGCACGCATGCCCACCGGCTCCAGCCGGCGGAAGAATATAACGGCGGCGTCATCTTCTACGGTCTCGGCAACTTCATCTTCGGCGGCCACACCAACCCCGGCAACGGCACCGACCCCGGCGCTTACGACACCGGCATCGCGCAGCTCACGCTCAAGCGCATCGGCGGCGACGTCACGCTTGACAGCTATACTTTCATCCCCTGTTCGCTGAGCAGCACCGTCGGCCCCGACACCACGGTACTCGGGCCGAACACGCTGAACAATTACCAGCCCCAGCCCTACACCGAGGGCGGCGACGCCTGGAACCGCGCCATGTCCATGCTCAACGGCACCTACGAGGGCGCGAACTATCAGGTCGATTACGGCAACGTTCTCAGCGCGATGAACGGGTAAAAAAGGCATACACTTTATTTAATTTAGTGAAATCACTATTGCAATCGTGCGCGGAGGGTGGTATAATCTCCTTGTACGAACGTAAGAAACAGGAAGAGTGGGCAAAACCCACTCTTTTTGTTGATTTAAAAGAAAATGTCAGGATCTGGAAATTGAGAGGTTTTTATGAGTAAAGTCACCGAGACCGTGACCGCGCTGGCCGCACCCATCGCCGAAAAGCTGGGTCTGGAGCTTTGGGATGTGGAGTACATCCGCGAGGCCGGGCAGTGGTTCCTGCGTGTGTACATCGACAAGGACGGCGGCGTTTCCATCGACGACTGCGAGGCGCTCTCCCGCGCGCTTGATCCCGTGCTGGACGAGGCAGACCCCATTCCGGACAGCTACGTTTTCGAGGTCAGCTCCGCCGGCGCCGAGCGCGAGCTCAAGCGCCCCGGCGACTTTGAGCGCTTCATGGGCAGCGGTGCGGAAGTCCGGCTCTATAAGCCGGTGAACGGCAGCAAGTCCTTTGTCGGAACGCTTTCGGGATATAATGACGGCGACGTTACCCTGACCATCGCCGGAAAAGAGACAACCTTTGAAAAGTCCCAGATCGCGCAGGTACGGCTGCGCGTGCTGTAAAAAAAACACAACGTGATATAACGTAAGGAGCGAAAATAGATGAGTGCAATGAACGCCGAATTTTTTGACGCCATCGAGCAGATCGAAAAGGAAAAGGGCATTCCCAGCGGGTATATGCAGGAGAAGATCCAGCAGGCCCTTCTGACCGCCTTCAAGCGCGACAATCCCGACTGCGAGGATAATGTTGAGGTCATCATGGACGAGACCAAGAAGACCATCACCATGTTCGTTCTCAAGACCATCGTGGAGGAGAGCGAGTATGTGAACGACGCCACGCAGATCCTGCTCGACGAGGCGCAGCACTACGACAAGAAGGCGCACATCGGCGACGTTGTCCGCATCCCGGTCGAAACGAAGAAGTTCGGCCGCATCGCGGCGCAGGCGGCCAAACAGGTCATCATCCAGGGCATCCGCGAGGCGGAACGCGGCATCATCTATGACGAGTTCACCTCCAAGGAGCACGAGATCCTCACCGGTGTCGTTACGCGCATCGAGCCGCGCACCGGCGCCGTGTCTATCAAGATCAGCTCCAACAGCGAATTCACCGAGGCCATGCTCTCCCCCACCGAGCGCATCAAGGGCGAGGAGCTCACCGAGGGCGACCGTATCAAGGTCTACGTCGTCGAGGTGCGCAAATCCACCCGCGGCCCGCAGGTGCTCATCTCCCGCACGCACCCCGGTCTCGTCAAACGGCTCTTTGAGCTGGAAGTGCCCGAGATCTTCGACGGCACGGTGGAGATCCGCTCCATCGCCCGCGAAGCCGGCAGCCGCACGAAGATGGCCGTCTACTCCGCCGATCCCGAGATCGATCCGATCGGCGCGTGCGTCGGTCCCCGCGGCGGACGTGTGGCGAGCATCGTCAACGAGCTCGGCGGCGAGAAGATCGATATCATCAAGTACAGCGAGGATCCCGAGCAGTACATTGCCTCGGCCCTCTCCCCGGCGGAGGTCGTTTCCGTTGAGGTGCTCGAGGAAGGCCGCAGCTGCCGCGTGATCGTGCCGGACAGCCAGCTCTCTCTCGCCATCGGCAAGGAGGGCCAGAACGCCCGTCTCGCCGCGCGTCTCACCGGCTACAAGATCGACATCAAGCCGGAAAGTGCCGCAAACGCCGAATAATCAAATTAAACGAATCCCATAGTTCACATATTTTTCAGGAGGAGCGCTTTTGCCGAAAACCGTACCGCTCCGGCAGTGCATCGGCTGCCGTGAACAAAAACCGAAAACCGAACTGATCCGCGTCGTCCGCTCGCCGGAGGGCGAGCTGTCCATCGATCTGCGCGGCAAGACGCCGGGCCGCGGCGCCTATCTCTGCCGCAGCAGCGAGTGTTTAAAGCGCGCGGTCAAATCGCGCGCGCTCGAGCGCGCTCTGTCCGTTCCCGTGCCGGAGGACGTGTGGGCGCGGCTCACGGCGGAACTGGAGGCGGACGATGGATAAGGCAGCGCAGTATCTCGGTCTCGCCCGCAAGGGCGGGATGCTCGCCGTCGGCGAGGAAGGAAGCGGCACGGCGATTGCCGCCGGAAAGGGGCGGCTTTTGATGCTCGCCGCCGACGCTTCCCCCAACGCGCAGAAACGCGCCGCGGGGTTTTTGTACGGCCACCGCGCGCCGCTGCAGACGCTGCCCTGGACGAAGGAGGAGCTTTCCGCCATGATGGGAAAGCGCGGATGCAGCATGCTCTGCTTCACCGATCTGCCCCTCGCCGCGCGGTTCGCCGCCGCGCTTGCCGAGGAGCTTCCCGGCTGGAAGGAAACAGCCGAACTGCTCGCCCAGCGCGAGGATAAGCTCAAGCGGCGGAAGGCCGCGCCCCGTAAGCACACTGAGAGCGGAAAAAGGAGGATATAAGTATGGCGCTTGATTTTAAATACCGCATTCACGAGGTTGCCAAGGATTTCGGCATGACCTCCAAGGATATTTCCCAGATCCTCACCGACTATGCCACGACGCCGAAGAACCATATGCAGGTTCTCGAGGACGCCGAGCTGGATCTCATTTTCGAGTATCTGACGCAGCATCACCAGGTCGGCAGCATTGCCGAGATCTTCGCCCCCGAACCGGAGGAAAAGAAGGCCCCCGCCAAGGCGCCGGAAGAGAAAAAGTCCGCCGCTCCCGCGCAGGAGAAGCCCTCTGCCGGCGCGCAGGCTGCCGCAGCCGCCGCTGCCGCTCCCGCAGCCGCCGCTGCCGCTGCCGCTCCCGTGCAGCAGCCGCAGAAGCCGAAGGCGGAGAAGCCCGCCCAGCCGAAGCAGGTCGTGGAAAAGCGCGTTGTCGATACCCGCGGCTCCGCCGGAGCGAACCTCTCGAAATACGACGAGCGCTTCGACAAGATCGCCGGTAACGCCGGCAACTCCGGCAAGGATAAGGACATCCGCCGCGGCGGTAAGGAGAAGATCCAGAACAAGAACAAGCAGCGCCAGCAGCAGGTCGCAAGCGCCAAGCGCCGCCAGGAAGAGCGCGACAAGATGCAGCGCCTGCAGTTTGAGGTTGCGAAAAAGCAGCAGCTCAAGGTCAGCATCCCCGACGAGATCAACGTCGGCGAGCTCGCCTCCCGCATGAAGAAAACGGCGGTCGAGGTCATCAAGCAGCTCATCAAGCTCGGCGTGATGGCGTCCGTGTCCGACGTGATCGATTACGATACCGCCGCGCTCGTCGCCATGGAGCTTGGCTGCAAGGTGGAGCACGAAGTCGTCGTGACGGTCGAGGATCGTCTCATCGACGATCACGTCGATACCGAGGACGAACTCGTCCCCCGCGCGCCGGTCGTCGTCGTTATGGGCCACGTGGATCACGGCAAGACCTCTCTGCTCGACCGCATCCGCAGCGCGAACGTCGTTGCGGGCGAGGCGGGCGGCATTACGCAGCACATCGGCGCGTACCGCGTGATGGTCAACGGCAGCCCCGTCACCTTCCTCGACACCCCGGGCCACGAAGCCTTTACCACCATGCGCGCCCGCGGCGCGATGGTGACCGATATCGCCATTCTCGTCGTTGCGGCCGATGACGGCATCATGCCGCAGACGGTCGAGTCCATCAATCACGCCAAGGCCGCCGGTACCCCGATCGTCGTGGCGATCAACAAGATGGATCTCCCCGGCGCGAACCCCGATCGCGTCAAGCAGGATCTCACCAAATACGATCTCGTCCCCGAAGAGTGGGGCGGCGACACGATCGTCTGCCCGATCTCCGCGAAGACCGGCGCGGGCGTCAACGAGCTGCTCGAAAATCTCGTGCTGCAGGCCGAAATCATGGAGCTCAAGGCCAACCCGAACCGTCCGGCGCGCGGCACGGTCGTGGAAGCGCGTCTCGACAAGGGCCGCGGCCCGATCATGACCGTTCTCGTGCAGAACGGCACGCTCCACGCCGGCGACATCATCATCGCCGGTACTGCCGTCGGCCGTGTGCGCGTGATGACGAACGACCGCGGCGAGCGCATCACCGAGGCCGGTCCCTCCGTCCCGGTGGAGATCGCCGGTATGTCCGAAGTGCCGTCCGCAGGCGACGTGTTCAACGCCGTCGCCGACGAGCGCATGGCGCGCGCCCTCGCCGAAGAGCGCCTTACCGCGCAGCGCAGCGCCGCTGCCGCAGGCGCGGGCAAGAAGGTCTCGCTCGAAGATCTGTTCGCCCGCATCCAGGAGGGCGATCTCAAGGACTTCAACATCATCGTCAAAGCGGACGTGCAGGGCAGCGCCGAGGCCGTCAAGACCTCGCTCGAAAAGCTCTCCAACGAGGAAGTGCGCGTGCGCGTTATCCATTCCGGCGTCGGCGCGATCAACGAGTCGGACGTCATGCTCGCCTCCACGAGCAACGCCGTCATCGTCGGCTTCAATGTCCGTCCGGACAACGCCGCGCGCGACAGCGCCGAGCGTTCCAAGGTCGAGCTGCGCATGTACCGCGTCATTTACGACTGCATCAACGATGTCGAAGCCGCCATGAAGGGCATGCTCGCGCCGAAGTTCCACGAAGTCATCATCGGCCATGCCGAGGTCCGCCAGACGTTCCGCGTGTCCAAGGTCGGCACTGTGTGCGGCTGCTATGTGCAGGACGGCAAGATCCAGCGCAACTGCAGCGTGCGCGTCAACCGCGACAACATCGTCATCTTCGAGGGCGAGCTCGCATCGCTGCGTCGCTTCAAGGATGACGTCAAGGAAGTCGCCGCCGGTTACGAATGCGGCATGCAGGTCGAAAAGTTCAACGACATCAAGGAAGGCGACATCATCGAGTGCTTCGTCACCGAGCAGCTGTAAGAGAGGAAGGGTAGACTATGCCGTCCAATCACATCCAGCGCATCAACGACGATATCCAGCGCACGCTCGCCTCGCTTCTGCGCGAGGTGAAGGATCCGCGCGTGCAGCAGGGCGATCTTCTGAGCATCGTCCGCACCGAGACGACGGGCGATCTGCGCTACTGCACCGTATATCTGAGCGTGCTCGGCGACGTGAACGAAAAGGAGCTCAAAAAGGGTCTCAAATCGTGCGGCGGATGGCTGCGGCACGAGCTGGGTACCTCGCTTTCGCTGCGATATACGCCGGAGCTGATCTTTGAGCTCGATCACTCCATCGAGCACGGCGCTCATATCAACGACATCATCCGGCATCTGGACGACGTCTCGCCCAAAGCCGGGGAAAACGGGTAACCATGGAACTTCTGGAATGCGCCGCGTACCTTCGCGCGCACGACAATTATCTTCTGGTGACGCATCAGAGGCCGGACGGGGACACTCTCGGAAGCGCCTCTGCGCTGTGCCACGCACTGCGCCGTTTGGGAAAAACGGCGCATCTTTATAAAAACCCCGAGATCACGGAGACGTTCGTCCCCTTCGTTTCGCCGTACTATGCGCCGGAGGGGTTCGTCCCCGAGACGTGCGTGAGCGTGGACGTGGCGGAGAACAAGCTCCTTGCCCGCGGCTTTGAAGGCAAAATATCTCTCAAGCTCGATCACCACGTCCCCCGCGGCGAGCAGCCGGAGCACGCCGTCATCTGGACGCACAGCGCCGCCTGCGGCGAGCTTGTCCTTGCGCTCATCGATGAACTGCTCGATGGGCCGGACAAAGCGGAGGCCGACCTTCTCTATATCGCCGTCTCCACCGACACGGGCTGCTTCTGCTACGCGAACACCAACAGCGCCACATTCCGCGCCGCCGCACGTCTTTTTGACGCCGGGGCGGATCTGCCGCTGCTCAACAAGATCTTTTTCCGCACCAAGTCCCCGGCGCGGCTCGCGCTGGAGGGCATGGTGTGCTCTTCGCTCCGCTCCTACCGCGATCACGCGATCAACATCGCCGTCATCACGCTCGACATGCTGCGCCGCGCCGGTGTCACCGAGGACGATTGCAGCGATCTTGCCTCGCTCGCCGGACAGGTCCGGGGCAACCGCGTGGCCATAACGGTGCGCGAGCTCTCCGTTGACCCGCCGCGCAGCAAGGTATCCCTGCGCACGGACGGCGGCGTGGACGCTTCGCAGGTCTGCTCCCGGTTCGGCGGCGGCGGACACAAAATGGCGTCCGGGTGCGAGTTGGATCTTTCGCCGGACAAAACGGCGGACGCGGTGCGCCGCGCCGTGGAGGAAGTATGGGCGTAAACGGTATTCTGCTTCTCGATAAGGACGAGGGCTGGACGAGTCAGGACTGCGTTTCCAAGCTCCGGGGCATTCTGGGCGAGCGGCGCATCGGCCATGCCGGTACGCTCGACCCGCTGGCTACGGGGCTTCTTGTCGTGCTTGTCGGCCGCGCCACGCGCGCGGCGGCATTTGCCGAGGCGGAAACAAAGGAATATGTCGCGGCGTTCCGGCCCGGAATCGTTACCGATACCCAGGATATTACAGGCAACCTCCTGCGCTCGTCGGACGTCTTACCGTCAGAAGAAGATGTCCGCGCGGCGCTTTCCCATTTCACCGGCGAGATCGAACAGATCCCGCCGATGTACAGCGCCATTAAAATTAACGGCCAAAAGCTCTACGATATCGCCCGCCGCGGCGGTGAGGTGGAGCGCGCGGCAAGGCGCATAACCATTCATTCCATCGACTATCTCGGGCAGGAAAACGGCGATCATGTGCTCCGTATCCGCTGCTCGAAAGGCACCTACATCCGCACGCTCTGCCACGATCTCGGCGAGTATCTCGGCTGCGGCGGGTGCATGGCAGCGCTGCGGCGCACGAGCTCCGGGAGCTTTTCCGTGGAAAATGCCCGGCGCATCGGCGAGCTCACGCGCGCCGACCGCGATACGCTTCTCCCGGTGGACACGCTCTTTTCCGCGGCGGCGTCTCTGACGCTCACCGCCGCGCAGGAAAAGCGCTGCCGCTGCGGAAACCCGTTCCGGACCGACGCACCGGACGGAGAGACGCGCTTTTACTCCGAAAATGGCGAATTCCTCGCCATCGGGCGCGTCACGGACGGCGAGGCCGTTACGGTAAAAAGTTTTTTTGAGGTTTGATCATTCATGGCAGAGAGAAAATGCGTTCTCGCTCTTGGATTTTTTGACGGTGTGCACCGCGGCCACGCGGCGCTTTTGAACCGTACGATCGAACGCGCCGAAGCGCTCGGCGTCGATCCGGCGGTCATGACGTTCGATACGCATCCCGATACCTTTGTGTTCGGCACGCCCGTGCCGCTCATCAACAGCGCGCCCGACCGCGCATATCTCATCCGGCGGCTGTTCGGCATCGACCGCGTGGAGTTTTTCCGCTTCACGGAGGAGACGATGCACATGCCGTGGGAGGAGTTCCTGCGCAGCATCCAGGCAGAGCTTGGCGTCTTCGGCTTTGTCGTCGGCTACGATTTCCGGTTCGGCTGGCGCGGTGAGGGGAACACCGAACGCCTGCGCGATTACTGCGCGGAAAACGGCCTCACGTGCGACGTGGTCGATAAGGTCGAGATCGACGGCATCACCGTCAGTTCCACCTACATCCGCTCGCTTTTGCTTCAGGGGGAAATGCTCCGCGCCGAGCATTTCATGGGACATCCGCATTTCCTCTCGGACGTCGTCCGCCACGGTCACCGGCTCGGCCGTCATCTCGGCGCGCCGACGGTCAACATGCAGTTCGCGCCCGGCGTGCTCGTTCCGCCGCACGGCGTTTATGCCGCGCGCGCGCTTCTGCCGGAGGGCGAGTTTCCCGCCGTTACAAACATCGGCGTCCGCCCCACCGTGAGCAGCGAGCCGGTCGTTACCGTGGAGAGCCATCTGCTCGGGTTTGACGGGAATCTCTACGGCCGCACGCTTGCGCTTGAGTTCTTTGATTTTCTGCGTCCGGAGCGGCGTTTTGCCGATCTCGACGAGCTTGGCGCGCAGATCGCCCGCGACGGTGAGCGTGCCCGGCAGATCTTGGAGGCCCGCCGATGAATTTTGCCGATATCCGAAAGAAAATTTCCGGCGGAGATCGCGCCGCGAATGCCGACCCCAGCCGCGCCTTCGGCTCGGAGGCGGAAATGATGGAAGCACTGCGAAAGCAGGAATTCACCCCGCCGAAGCCTCGCCCCACGGCGGCGGAGGTCATGGGCAGTATCCGCCAGCGCTTTACCCGCCCCGCCGAAGAGGTACAGGACCGTATTCCCCGCGACGAGACCGCCGCGCGTACATACGCTCCCGAGGCCATGGCGCAGCCGGAATGGGAAAACCCGTTCACCGCGCCCGAAAAGCCGAGGAAGCCTGCACGGGATGTGCCGGTATACGAAACGGTCGGCGGCGATATACCGTTTGAGCGCCGCGCCGCCGCGCCTTACGCGCCGCAGGGGTATGACCCTTACGGCGGCTATGCCGCGCCCTATCCCCCGGCCGGGGATGAGCCTTACGCCGCCGCGCCCTATCCGCCGCAGGGCTATGCCGCGCCCGCCTACGGCGCGCCGTACTACGATCCTTACGCTGCTCCGGCGTATGATCCGCGGTATAACGTCCCCTATCCCCCGAACGGGTATTATGCGCCGCAGCCCCCCTATCCGCCCTACCCGCCGCAGGGCCGCGCCCCCGCGCCGGAGGCGGCATATGCTCCGCCGCAGCCGGAGATGCCGCGCGTCCCGCAGCCGGAGATGCCGCGCGTCCCGCAGCCGGAATATGAGACCGCTTTTTACGGAAGCGGCATCCCCGCGCCGGAGGGCTATCCCGCGCCGCCGTACGCCGCAGCACCGCAGCGCCCCGCTGCGCCGGCGAGACCGAAGCGCAAGCCGCTGGAGGGCGCCGATCTTCGGTATGTTCTCTGGTCCGGCTCGATCGTCTCCGGCGTGCTGCTCACGCTTGTGGCGTTTGTTTATGCCTGTACGCTTTGAATAGCGAATTGGCATTAGTAAATGTAAAAAGGAAACAAGCAAAACCCGGAATCTTTCCGAGCCAATTGGGGCATGGAAAGATTCCGGGTTTTCTGCTCCATTTTCTGAACACTATTTCGTGTTATTTCATCGCAGAAGTTTTGTGCAAATAGATTCTGTAAAACAAATAATATGCCACCGCACCAAAGAAATAACAAAGTACATCAAGCGGATCGGATATGCTGTTTTTTCTTAAATACACGACACCATATTCCCAAAATATGCTGCTGCATAAAAAGACCAGGAATAGCAGCGCTGGATTATATATCCCCTTTCTCCCTCGCAGCTCCGAAAAAAAATTATATAATGACAATTCTGCTACCATAGCGAGACAGTCATTAAAGTGATTTTTCATAAACAGGCACTCTGTCCATACGCCCTGCCGTCGAAGCCCAGTGTTAATCGCATAAAAGAAAAAAGAAAGAAAGCACAATATGGCATTGAATCTCCAGCATTCTGACTTTTGAAACATTGACTTTTATCCAAACACGCCAAACAGAATCGTGAATGTAACAAGCCCGACGATTGCTTCTATAACCTCCCATCGATCGTTTTCCTTTTTTTCTTTTTCCGTATACTTCGTTGGATCCTTTTTCCCACAATACGGACAAACCTCCGCATCCGCAGAAATCTTTTTTCCACAGGCTTTGCATTTCATCATAGGACTCATTTTTGTATTCCCTCCCGGCTATTTTTACTTATAGAATAGGTCAATTTTACCCTAATGTCAATAGGTCAATTACACCATAATAATACGTGGTGATAAAAATGACACGATTGATGGAGCTGCGCAAAGAACGCAAGCTCACGCAAATTCAAATGCAAATGCTGACCGGCATTGACCAGAGCGATTACTCTAAGCTGGAGCGAGGGAAACGGTACTACACGTTTGAACAATGCCGCCGGATTGCGCTTGCGCTGAACACCAGCATGGATTACCTTGCTGAGTTGACGGATGAAAAAAAGCCCTATGCAAGAGTTCCGGACGAAAACGGAAGATAAAGGAAAAGTTACAAGCAGCAAAACAGAATGGCAGGAAAACCAGCCGGAAAGTGAGAATGCGGAGCTTTGGAATCTCTCTGCATCATTTGGGGCGTAGAAAAATTCTAGGCTTTGAACGCTGCTCTTGTACACCAATTTGTCACAGCATGTTCTTATTTCTTTCATCGAGAATATGATCCGACGCGCAGCAGCGCAGTAGAACTGCATTGCGAATGGGGCAGCGCGATCAACATAGACGATATCCAGAAGATCGTTCTCGGTGATCTCGTCCTTTGGGAAAACGGTTTATAACAGGTTTTCGCATTCTTACAGGCAAAAAGCCGGTACCTCTCTCGGGGTACCGGCTCTTTGTCTGCGTCTGCCTCTGTGATTTTATGTTACGGTAAAGGACGCATCCTTCAGCACAAAATATTGGAAGCCGTTCTCTTCCTGCACTAAGTCAAACACACCGCTCACGGTGATATCTGTCCCCGGCTCGGGAAAATCGTCCGGATAGACAAGCGCGTCGGCCGGAAGGAATTCCAGCCCCTGCGCACAGCATCCGGCAGCGTCGGCAATAAAGCAGGCATAATAACTTTTTCCGCTCTTCTCATCCACGTAAGCGGAAAACTGCCCTTTGACGCGGATCGTCCGGCCAAGATAGTCGTCCGGCTGCATCATCATATTATAGATCATCGTATAGAGCATGGTGCCGCTCATACCTGTCAGATCCAATTCTCCGGACTCCGTCTCCGAAAGCGGCTGCGGTGTCGGCTCCGCCGTCGGGAGAGGCGTCGGCTCTCTTGTCGGCAGCGGCGTTTCCGCCGGGAGCACCGGCTGCTCCGGCGTAGGCGCAGCCGCCGTACCGCAGGCAGCAAGAGAGCAGAGCGTTATGACGATCAGTAATGCACAGAACCGTTTTTTCATTTTCTCACACCTCCAACAACCGCGCCGGCCAGCCATGACAGGCCGAAAGCCATGATCTGAACCGCGACAATGGTCGAGCCTACCGGCGTACCGGCAAGGATCGATGTCAAAATACCGATCAGCGCACAGAAAACCGAAAGTGCTGCCGCGCAGATCGTCACGCTGAGAAAACTCTTGAACATCCGCATGGCAGACAGCGCCGGGAAAATCACCAGCGCGGAGATCAGCAGAGAACCGACAAGGTTCATCGCCAGTACAATAATGACAGCCGTAACAACAGCGATCAGCAGATTGTAAAGTCCTGCTTTCGTGCCGGTCGCCCTTGCGAAGCTCTCATCAAAGGTCACGGCGAAAATTTTATTGTAAAACAGAATAAACACCGCCGCCACCGATATCGACATTCCTGCGCAAAGCCACACCTCCGTCAGCGACAGAGTGAGGATGGAGGTAGAGCCAAACAGCGTGCTGCACACATCGCCCGAAAGATTGGACGAGGTGGAGAAAATATTCATCAGCAGATATCCGACAGCCAGCGCCCCCACCGAGATCATGGCGATCGCGGCATCGCCTTTGATTTTTGTATTCTGTCCTGTACGCAGAAGCAATACCGCACTGATAATTGTAATGACCATCACCAACGGCATTTCGTTGGTGATTTGCAGCACGGCGGCAATAGCCATTGCACCGAACGCCACATGGGAAAGCCCGTCGCCGATGAAGGAAAAACGCTTCAGCACCAGCGTTACGCCGAGCAGTGAGGAGCATAGGGCGATCAACACACCGACAACGAACGCATAGCGGACAAAGGGATACGCCCAATAGAGGGCCAGTTTTTCTAAAATAGCAGTCATTGCCTGTCACCGCCTTTTTCCGCGGCAAACAGCCGTCCCTGCGGGCTTTGGAGATACGCCGCCTTTGTTCCGAAGAAAGCGGCATCGCCGATATGCAGAATATGGCTGGCGTATTTGACTGCTGCGGCAATGTCGTGGGAGATCATGATAACGGTGATGCCGTCCTCCCGGTTGAGCTTTTCGATAAGCGCATACATCTCCGCCGTGACCTTTGGATCAAGCCCGGAGACCGGTTCGTCCAGAAGCAGCATTTTCCGTGTGGCGCACAGCGCGCGGGCAAGCAGCACCCGCTGCTGCTGTCCGCCGGAAAGCTCCCGATAGCACCGCTTTGCAAGCTGCGCGATCTGCATCTTTTCCATCGCATCCGTAGCAAGCCGCTTTTCTTCTTTGTTGTAAAAGGGGCGGCGGCCGCAGCGTCCCTGGCACCCGGAGAGAACGATCTCTCTCACGGATGCCGGGAAGTCTTTTTGTACCTGCGTTTGCTGCGGCAGATAACCGATCTCATTTTTCCTCAGCCCGTCGCCCGTCAAAATTCTGCCGCTGATGGGCGGCTGCAAGCCGAGGATCGTTTTCATAAGTGTACTCTTGCCGGAGCCGTTTTCCCCTACGATGCAAAGGTAGT
>ERZ808240.1914-NODE-1914-length-24266-cov-13.316963_pt1 | contig 24266 bp, 17 predicted proteins | sample MGYA00521084_ERZ808240 | MGnify/ENA primary metagenome ERZ808240 (study PRJEB31516, sample SAMN03275571) | gut metagenome | biome: mammalia-associated habitat; material: feces | host: Papio cynocephalus | place: Kenya | collected 2012-08-06 ... | reverse complement strand
AAAAGGGAAGCAACTATTGGGGCTGCTGTCCTTTTCATAACGAAAAAACACCTTCTTTCTCGGTGTCTTCAAACAAGCAGATGTATTATTGCTTCGGATGTCATGCCAGCGGAAATGTCTATACATTTCTCATGAAGTATGAAAACGATACTTTCCCGGAGGCAATCAAGATCCTGGCGGATCGCGCCGGGGTAAAGCTTCCCGAAGCAGAGGAGACACCGGAACAGAAGAAAAAGGCAGGCAGGCGTATGCGCCTGCTAGAAGTCAACAAAGAAGCGGCAAAATACTTTTACTATATGTTAAGGAATCCACAGGGAGAAGTGGGAATGCGGTATCTGACGGGACGGAAACTGACCGATGAGACCATGCACCATTTCGGACTGGGCTATGCCGGGAAAAACGGCGAACAGGTGGTACAGTACCTGCGGAAAAAAGGATTCACGGACGAAGAAATTAAAGACTCCGGTCTTGCGATGTTTTCCGAGCAAAGAGGATTACGCAGTCAGTTCTGGAACCGTGTCATGTTCCCCATACAGGACATTAACCACCGGGTCATCGGCTTCGGCGGACGAGTCATGGGAGATGGCGAACCGAAATACCTGAACTCCCCGGAGACCATGATCTTCGATAAGAGGCGGAACCTCTACGGACTGAATTTCGCAAGAACCGCCAGGACGGGCAACATCATCCTGTGCGAGGGCTATATGGATGTGATCGCCATGCACCAGGCGGGATTCACCCAGGCGGTGGCATCCCTGGGAACGGCATTTACGGTGGAGCAGGCGAATCTTCTGCACCGCTATGCGGAAAACATTCTGTTAGCCTACGACAGCGACGGCGCCGGAACCAAGGCAGCGCTTCGGGGCATCGGTATCTTACGTGAAGCGGGACTTACCGGTAAGGTCATCAACATGCGGCCTTACAAGGATCCGGATGAATTTATTAAAAATCTGGGCAAAGAAGCATTCCAGGAACGCATTGATCAGGCGGAGAACAGCTTTTATTTTGAAATCCGTATCCTGAGCGAACAATACGATCAGAGCGATCCGGAGCAGAGGACGAAGTTCCACAGAGAGATCGCACAGAAGCTGTGTGAATTCTCGGAAGACCTGGAACGGGAGAATTACCTGCAGGCGATCGCCGAAAAATACATGATCCGTCCGGACGACCTTCGGAAGATGGTCATAGGCTATGCATCCCAGACGGGATTAGCCAAGCCGGTACAGCGCCCCAGAAGCGGTGTGCAGAACAAAAGCGATCCGGCGGAGAGCGGAAGGCGATCCCAAAGGCTTCTGATCACCTGGATCAGTGACGATCCTTCCCTGTATACGATCGTACGGAAATACATTTCCCCGGAGGATTTTACCGAGGAACTGTACCGGAAGGTGGCAGAGCGGATGTTCGCGGAATTGGACAGCGGACAGTTCCAGCCGGCGGGGATCATCAGTATGTTTGAGGATGAAGAGGAACAGCGGCAGGCGGCAGAGCTTTTCCACACCACACTTCCCGAATTGTCCACCAGACAGGAGAGAGAAAGAGCTTTTCACGATATACTGCTGGCCGTCAAAAGCAACAGTTACCGGTATTACATGGCAAATCTGGGAAGTGATGTCAATGCGGTCATGCAGGCGGTGAAGGGAAAAAAAGCACTGGAAGAATTACAGAGGACTCATATTTCCCTGGAATAATAGGATTTATGTTTCCACATAGTTATAAAAAATACGAAATATGGCTATAAATAATGGCAATGAAAGGATGGAACCACGAAAATGGATGAAAACACACAGGCAAAATTTGCGGAGAAGATAAAAGAGCTCCTGAATATGGCGAAAAAGAAAAAGAATGTGCTGGAGTATCAGGAAATCAGTGACTTCTTCGCGGACATGCCTCTGGAAGAGGAACAGATGGAGAAGGTTCTGGAGTATCTGGACCAGAACAACGTAGATGTACTGCGGATTACCGATGACGATGATGTGGATGATGAAGAGATCATTCTGACCGATGAGGACGAAGTGGATGTGGAGAACATCGACCTGTCCGTACCGGAAGGCGTCAGCATCGAAGATCCCGTCCGCATGTATCTGAAGGAGATCGGTAAAGTTCCTCTGTTAAGCGCCGAGGAAGAGATCGAGCTGGCACAGAGAATGGAAGAGGGCGACCAGGAGGCGAAAAAGCGTCTGGCAGAAGCCAACTTACGTCTGGTAGTCAGCATTGCCAAGAGATATGTAGGACGTGGAATGCTGTTCCTTGACCTGATCCAGGAAGGTAACTTAGGTCTGATCAAGGCAGTAGAGAAATTCGATTATCGTAAGGGATATAAATTCTCCACCTATGCAACATGGTGGATCCGTCAGGCAATCACCAGAGCCATCGCAGACCAGGCGAGAACCATCCGTATCCCCGTGCATATGGTAGAGACCATCAACAAACTGATCCGCGTGAGCAGACAGCTGCTGCAGGAGTTAGGAAGAGAACCGACCCCCGAAGAGATCGCAGCAGAGATGAACATGCCGGTAGACAGAGTGCGTGAGATCTTGAAGATCAGCCAGGAGCCGGTATCCTTAGAGACTCCTATCGGCGAAGAGGAAGACAGCCACTTAGGCGATTTCATCCAGGACGACAATGTGCCCGTCCCTTCCGATGCAGCGGCATTTACCCTGTTAAAAGAGCAGCTGGTGGAGGTACTCGGTACTCTGACAGAGAGAGAGCAGAAGGTTCTTAGACTACGTTTCGGTCTGGATGACGGACGTGCCCGCACCCTGGAAGAAGTAGGTAAGGAATTCAACGTTACCCGTGAGCGTATTCGTCAGATCGAAGCAAAAGCACTGAGAAAATTACGTCATCCCAGCCGCAGCCGCAAACTGAAGGATTATCTGGATTAATGGCGGAAGTTATATTATCCAATCGAATGCAGGCATTAACAGACATGGTCACTCCCGGCACTGTGATAACAGATGTGGGGTGTGACCATGGTTTTGTATCTGTCTATCTGGTGAAGAAGGGCATTTCCCCGAGGGTGATCGCCATGGATGTACGATCCGGACCGTTAGAACATGCCAGAGAGCATATCAGGGAATACGGACTGGAGGACAGGATAGAGACAAGACTTTCTGATGGTCTGCACAGCCTGAAGACCGGAGAGGCTGCCGGAATGATCTGTGCCGGCATGGGTGGACCTCTCATGGAGAAGATTCTTACCGAAGGAAGAGAACAGGCGAAGGGGTTTCGGGAACTGATCTTACAGCCCCAGTCGGAGATTCCGCATTTTCGGACATTCCTGATGGAAGAGGGATATCTTCTGATGGATGAGAATATCATCTACGAAGAAGGAAAATATTATTTTATGATGAAGGTGCGCTGGTTGGGCGAGATGTCAGAAGCGGAGGTGCGGGCACAGGTGAGAGATTCCTGGAAAGCGGATGAGGCAGATTCCGGAATGGCGGAAGCATTTGGACCGATACTGTTGTCCCGTAAGGATCCGCTGCTTTTGAAGTATTTGGAATGGCAGCATGCGGAACACAGGCAGATTGTAAAACGCCTGGATGAAAAAGCGGATGCGGCGAATCCCAAAACAATACAGCGCAGGCAGGAGATCGCGGAAGAGACCGCGCTGCTTACCCGGGCACTGGAATGGTACAATAATGGTAAGGAACCGGATTGTATTTAAAAAATAAGACCTGTAAAAGCAAATTACAGAAGGACAGGGTGAGAAAAATGATCACAGTGAAGATAAACGGTGAAGAGAGACAATATCCCCAGGGAGCTACTTACGAAGATGTAGCCAATGATTACCAGAAGGAGTATGACAATCTGATTGCGCTGGCAGCCAGAGATGGCAAGATCAGAGAACTGTTCAAAAAGCTGACAAGGGATTGTGAGATCACCTTTTTTACATTGAAGGACGATGTGGGGAATAAGACCTACGTGCGCTCCGCCACCATGCTTTTTCTGAAAGCGGTATTTGATGTCTACGGCAGAGAAGCAGCACAGAACTGCAGAGTGGAGTTCGCAGTGGGCAACGGATCCTATATCTCCCCCAGGGGACAGATCGCTGCGACAGAGGACAATGCCGCGAAAATCCGTGACAGAATGTGGGAACTGGTGTCGGCAAAGACACCTTTCTTAAAAAGATCTTATTCGCTGGATAATGCCATGGAACTGTTCCATACGGAAGGCATGAAGGATAAGGAAAAGCTGTTCCGTTACCGCAGAGGTTCTTTTGTGAACATCTATGAGATGGATGGCTATTATGATTATTATTATGGTTATATGCTGCCCAATGCAGGCTATGTAAAATGGTTCAATGTCATCGCGTATGATGAGGGGTTTATGCTCCTGTTGCCGGATAAGCAGGATCCTACGAATGTAAAACCTTTTGTGGAGCGGAAGATGCTGTTCCAGACCCTGAAGGAATCTGAAGAGTGGGGCAAAAAGATCGGCATCGAGACTGTAGGAGATTTGAATGACCAAATCTGTCGAGGTTCTTTAAGTGAGCTGATCCTGGTACAGGAAGCGGAGCAGGAGCGCAAGATCGGCGAAATCGCCAAGGATATCGTAGGCAGAGGCGGGGTGAAGTTCGTCATGATCGCGGGACCATCTTCCTCCGGCAAAACCAGCTTTTCCCACAGATTGTCCATTCAGTTAAAGACGCTGGGCAAGACACCTCATCCCATCGGACTGGATGACTATTTTGTGAACAGAGAGTTTACCCCCAGGGATGAAAACGGGGATTATAACTTTGAATGCCTGGAAGCAATTGATGTAAAGCAGTTCAATGACGACATGTGCAGACTGTTAGCAGGAGAGCGTGTGGAGTTGCCTTCCTTTAACTTCAAGACCGGAAAACGGGAATATAAGGGCAATTTCAAGCAGCTGGGACCCGATGATATTCTGGTCATAGAGGGAATCCACGGGTTGAATGAGAAGACCTCTTATGCGCTTCCCGAGGAGAGCAAATACAAGATCTATATCAGTGCACTGACCAATATTAACATTGACGAGCATAACCGGATTCCGACTACGGACGGAAGACTCCTTCGCCGTATGGTCAGAGATGCAAGGACCAGAGGTGCGGATGCGAGACGTACCATCAGCATGTGGGCTTCCGTGCGCCGGGGCGAAGAACAGAATATCTTCCCGTTCCAGGAGGATGCGGACGCCATGTTCAACTCCGTGCTGATCTATGAACTGGCGGTATTAAAGCAGTTCGCAGAACCGCTGTTGTTCCAGATCGACAAGGGAGAACCGGAATATTACGAAGCCAAGAGACTGTTAAAGTTCTTAGAATATTTCCTGGGTGTGACCAGCGAAAGCCTCCCCAACAATTCTCTGTGCAGAGAATTTGTTGGAGGTAGTTGCTTTAATGTGTAAACTATTCAGAGTCATGCAAATTAAGCATATACGTCGAATGCTTGCATTCGTAAGAATATGCTTGATTTGATATGACGAAGTAACCACAATGAGCAAATAACAAGCAAGCTTGTTATTCAAGTAAGCATCGTCAGATGCGATTTTGCGAATATGGTTCTGAATAGTTTACAAAGTAGTAGGCGAGGGATAGTTACCAAATGAAACAGAAGAGGGCGGGCAATGTTATCAACAGCATAGCGGTATGGGTCGTGCGTCTGACCGGGGCGGGAATTTTTCTGTTCCTGTCCTGGTATGCGCTTCGCTACACACAGTACATGGATCCGGCGGTGGGAGAATTCCCTGTAAATATCAAAGATTCCATGGGGCAGAACCTTTTTTTCGTAATGGCAGTTCTTCTGGTATATGCGGGTCTGCGTACGGCAGGTCGGCGGTTAAGCAACCGACCAAAGTTTTTACTGTGGTCATCCATAGGTCTGGTAACTGTGGTGACTTTATGGATGTGTATCGCCGGTCACTGGTGGATCAGTGCCATTGTACGTCCGCCGGAGGGAGACCAGCTGTATGCCTATGTGGCGGCGCTGTCTTTTTCACAGGGAAGTTACAGATCCATACTTCCGGACGGCTATTGCGGAATCTATCCGCACCAGCTGGGATTTACGGCGATTCTTGAACTTTTTTTCAAAATCACCGGAACCACGGAATTTTATCAATGGCAGAAGTTCAATGTTCTCTGTCTTGGCGGAATTGTTATCCTGGGATATCTGACTGTGAGAGAGCTGGGTGGAAAGTGGGCAGAACAGATTCTGTATTGCCTGCTGATGGCAGCCTGTTTTCCCATGATCTTTTATACCAGCTGGGTATATGGAGAACTCTTAAGCATTTTGTGTTCCCTGACGGTGGGATGGATGCTTTTATGCTATGGGAACAGCAGAAAAATAGGATGGATGATGGGCATACTGCCGGTAGCGGTTTTGGGAATGCTGGTACGGAAAAATTTCCTAATTCTGTTACTTGCCCTTGCCCTGGTACTTACGGTGTGGGGAATCGTGCAGAGGGACCGGTGGGCATTTGTATTTGCGGGACTTGCGGTGATCCTTCCGTTATTGTCGTATCAGGGGATCTATAAAATGTATGAGGTCCGTTCCGGCTACGAACGCAGTGCAGGTCTGCCGGTGACTTCCTGGATCTCCATGGGATTGCAGGAGAACCAGGGCAGATATGGCTGGTATTATGATTATCCGCTGACTCTGTATAAGGAAGCGGGGCAGGATGCCGGCATTGTAGAGGCACAGACGAGGGAAGATATCCGTGAGAGATTACATACTTTTGTGGGATCTCCGGGGTATACCTGGAACTTTTTCCGGGAAAAATTATTATCACAGTGGAACGAACCGCTGTACCAGTCACTGTTTTTTACCACGAATTTCAGAGAGGAATACCGACCGGAGCCGGATAGCCTTGCGGGGAAGATCACGGTGGGCGGAGAGCTTTTTTATCCGCTTTTTCTTATCTGTGATAAGATGCAATTTTTATTATATTTAGGAATGTTTTTCTATTTCTGCTTCGTGGTAAAAAAGGACGGCAATATGTTGCAGCATGTGCTGGCGGTGACTCTGATCGGAGGCTTCTTATTCAGTATCCTGTGGGAAGCCAAGGCACGCTATATTTTCCCTTATTATGTGGTCATGTATCCGATGGCGGTCACAGGATATTGCCAGATGATCTGGAGCCTTAGAAATGTTCTGGGTAACAGAAAACAGACAGGAGAGTAGAAAAAGGTGACAGAGTTACGACGGGTGGCATAAACTGCTTGCTTTTTTGCCGGGGAACAGATATAATCGAACAAGTGTAAGTAAAATAGATGATCGCGGCTGCTTTATGCAGGTGAGGAAAGTCCGGGCTTCACAGGGCAGGATGCCAGATAACGTCTGGTGGAGGTGACTCCAAGGCTAGTGCAACAGAAATATACCGCCGGCTTTATGCCGGTAAGGGTGGAAAGGCAGTGTAAGAGACTACCGTCCGGCTGGTAACAGGCGGAGCCATGTAAACCCCATCCGAAGCAAGACCAAACAGAGAGCGATAGGTCGGCCCGGTCTGCTTTCAGGTAGGTCGCTTGATGCGGCTGGTGACAGTCGTACTAGATAGATGATCGTCATATACAGAACTCGGCTTATTTTTTGCTTACATTTCTCGAGAAATGGCGGACTGCGTAATGCGGTCCGCTGTTTCGTTACAGGAAACGGTGGCACGCGGAGGGAAATCATAAATGAGAAAATTTCTTATTAGCATGACTGGTATGAGCTTTATTATGAGTTGTGCATTGTTGCTTACGGGGTGTGGAGCAAAGCAGCAGGATGCTGCAACTGCGGAAGAGACAGAAAGTGCTTCTTATATTGAGGAGGGAATCCTGCCGGATATCACGGAATTTGAGATCCCGGAGGAGATCCCACAGAAGCTGACGGAGACGGATCTGCGGGTATTTAAGTCTTTGGTGGGTGTCCGGGCAGGTGATCTGCAGGGCAGCGGTGTGATCTATGATGAGAATGAAGATTCTATGCTGATCGTGACGGCAGGGCATGTGCTGGAGCATGATACCGGTGAGATTCTGGTGACTTTTCCGGACGGAACGGAAGTTTCTCCATCCGGAACTGTGAGAGCAGAGAACTGTGATCTGGCATTTTTATGGGTAGATAAGGCAGAGATTTCGGACAGTACATGGGAATCCTGCCTTCCGGCAGATACGGATCGGAATGCATTTGATGCGCTGGAAGTCTATGAGGATGTGTGGATGTACGGCGGAATTTCTGCAAAACCGGTTTATGCCTTTGTGGTGGAGCCCTGGATCTATGTGGAGGATTTTACACAGTACATGCTACTGTTACAGGGACTGATGGAACCCGGAATGTCGGGCGGAGGTGCCTTCACGGAGGATGGAGTATTCTTAGGGGTCCTGTGCGGCGCGGATGAAGAGGGAAAAGTGGCTGTGGTTCCCTACAGCATCATAGAGAGCGAACGAGCAGGACTTGACAATCCGTGAAATATGATAGAAAATAAAAAAGATGGGGTTTAGCCCCGGATTGGAGGAAAACATAATGACGAAAATAGATGTAGTATCCGGTTTCCTGGGTGCCGGTAAGACCACCCTGATTAAAAAGTTATTAAAGGAAGCATTGGACGGCAGCAAGACCGTTCTGATCGAGAATGAATTTGGTGAGATCGGTATCGACGGCGGTTTCTTAAAAGAAGCCGGCATCGAGATCAAGGAGATGAACTCCGGTTGTATCTGCTGCTCTCTGGTAGGTGATTTCGGTACTTCCCTGAAGGAAGTCATCAGCACCTACGCTCCCGAGCGTATCCTGATCGAGCCCTCCGGTGTCGGCAAGCTGTCCGATGTCCTGAAGGCTGTGGAGAACGTGGCAGGTGACCTGGATGTGGAGATCAACAGCGCCGTAGCAGTGGTAGATGCGTCCAAGTGCAAGATGTATATGAAGAACTTCGGCGAATTCTTCAGCAACCAGATCGAATACGCCGGAACCATTATCTTAAGCAGAACCGACAAGGTAGATCAGGCGAAGCTGAATGCCTGTGTGGAGATGATCCGTGAGCACAATGATAAGGCAACCATCATCACCACACCGCTGGATCAGTTAGATGGCAAGGAAGTACTGAAGACCATCGAAGGCGCTGACAAGCTGGAAGACATGATGAAGGAAATGTTAGAGCATATCCATGATGATCACGATGAGGATGAGTGCTGCGATCACGATCATGACCACGAGCACCACCATCATCATGATGACGACGATGACCACGAGTGCTGCTGCGGACATCATCACGATCATGACGAAGACCATGACCACGAGCATCATCATGACCACGAGGAGCATGATGAGAATTGCACCTGCGGCTGCCACGACCATGACCATGATCACCACCATCATCACCATCACGCAGACGAAGTATTCACCAGCTGGGGTATCGAGACACCTAACACCTACAGCGCAGAGGACATCGAGAAGATCCTTACCGCTCTGGACAGCGGAGAATACGGCGCCATCCTGCGTGCCAAGGGTATGGTACCCGCTCCCGACGGAACCTGGGTATATTACGATTATGTTCCCGAAGAGCATGACATCAGAAGCGGTAAGCCGGAAGTCACCGGTAAGATCTGCGTCATCGGTTCCAAACTGGATGAGGACAAGCTGGCAGAACTGTTCCGCAAATAAATTCCTGGAACAGATTTTGCAGGCAGCTGGATAAGAAAGAGAAAGGTATGAATTATGACGAAACCAGTCTATATCATAAACGGCTTCCTGGAGAGCGGTAAGACGGAATTTATCACGTTTACATTAGGACAGCCGTATTTCCAGATCAAGGGCAGAACACTGCTCATTCTCTGCGAAGAGGGCGAGAATGAGTACGATCCTGCACTGCTAAAAAAAAGCCGTACGGATGTTGTGCTGATCGAAGAGGAAGAGGAGTTCAATCCGAATCATCTGATCGAACTGGAGAAGCAGTATAAGCCCGCCCGTATCATTATCGAGTATAACGGCATGTGGAACTTCAAGAACATGAAGCTCCCCTGGTACTGGAAAGTGGAACAGCAGATCACAACCATCGACGGATCTACTTTCCCTATGTATTATACCAACATGAAGTCGCTGCTGGCAGAGATGATCCGGAAGTCCGAAATGATCATTTTCAACCGTTGCGACGGCATCAAGGATCTGAATGTATACAAGCGTAACATCAAGGCAGTCAATCCTTCCGCAGACGTGATCTTTGAGGATTCCAATGGAGAGATCGATGAGATCTTCGAGGAGGATCTGCCCTACGATCTGAATCAGGATCCCATTGTACTGGATAATCAGGGCTACGGCATCTGGTATCTGGATTCCATGGATCATCTGGAGCGCTATGAAGGGAAAAATATCCAGTTTCTGGCCATGGTACTGAAGCCCGAGGGTTATCCCGACGGTTATTTCGTACCCGGACGCATGGCAATGACCTGCTGTGCGGAGGATATGGCATTCTTAGGTTATGCCTGTGAGTATGCGGGCACGAAAGACCTGAAGCAGAAGGAATGGGTCAAGGTGACAGCGAAGGTCGCCAAAGAATACTTCGCAGACTATAAGGGAGAGGGTCCCGTACTTCATGCCATCAGCGTGGAGAAGGCAAAGGCTCCCAAGGATCCCGTGATCAGTTTTAACTAGAAAGGATCGGCTCTATGAAAAAGAATCCCATAAAGAGCGGCCTGCGGGAGACAACAGCAGGAGAAGTGACATTTCTTTTCCTGCTGTTTTTGTATACCGGGGTCATGCTGTATCTGTTCTGGATGGAATGCTATCAGGTGCCGGGATTCCAGTCGGATATGCCGGACTATGTGAATAAGGTGGCAGGCATTGCGGGGAATTATGAATTCCCGTATCCGATCCTGTTCCAGGCGGCGAGGCTTTCCGCATGGCTGATCGGGGCGAAGGCGGCAATGGCGGTCACCACGGCACTTTTTAACCTGGCAGCAGTGGTGATCACCAAATATTACATGAACCGCGAGATCCGGAAGATATGTCATTATGAAAACTTAACGCAGGGAAGACAGGTCATGACGGATATTATTGTGACCCTGCTTGTGTTTGCACTGTTTTTGCTGTCGAATCTGTATTCTCCCAAGAATACGGCATTTTTCGGTTTTGACTATGCGTATCGCTGCATGGGTATTTACACACCCAATCCGTTCTGGAATGCCACTTACCTGGCGACCAGACCCTTTGCGATTATCTGTTTTTTTGAGACGATAAAGGTATTGTCGGAATATCAGAAGGATTTTCAGTGGAAGAAGTGTGCCCTGTTCGCCGTCAGCCTCCTGCTGACTACCATGACCAAGCCCAGCTACACCATGGTGGTGGTGCCGCTGATCGGCCTGATCCTACTGATCCAGCTGATCGCAAGCAGGGGAAAAAGTTTTCGCAATGCCTTTTGTCTGTGCGTGACCATGATCCCCACGGGAATTGCCCTGCTGTATCAGTTCTCCGGAATTTTCACCGGAACGAATGCCATGGGAGAGGAGACCGGTATCGCCATCGGCTTTGCCAAAGTATGGAGCAATTATTCCAAGAGCATTCCCTTAAGCATTGTCATGGGAATGGCGCTGCCCATCGGTGTCCTTTTCCTGAATCTGGTCTTTGATTTTAAAAATATCCGGCAGAACCGGTATTACTGGTTTGCGTGGCTGAATTATCTTGCAGGCACGGCGATGTTCCTGATTTTCTATGAAAAGGGCTTCCGCATGATGCATGCGAACTTTTCCTGGGGCTATATGCACGGCATGTTTTTCGTGTTTCTGATGACACTGATCGTCATGGTGAAAAATATCAGGGAGTGGTGCAGAAGCTGGAAGATGATCTTCGTGATCGGAGAGATTGCAGTATTTCTGTACCATCTGGTGTGCGGCGTGAATTTCCTGCTGTATGCCGTCCTGGGCAATGATCTGGCGGGATTTTAGATTTTACCTACAATGATTTACGAGGGCAGACAAGATACCATTCTATTGCCCGTTACATAAAATAAGAAAAGAAAGGAGAGAAGTGTGAAAAATAAATTTTTCACACGCAAATTTGTGCCTGCGGCCCAAAGTTTGCAGGTTACGGAAAGGTATGGGAATTTTTATGAACTTAAACATTGTAGCCGGTCTTCTGATTCCGTTTCTGGGAACGACTGCGGGGGCAGCCTGCGTCTTTTTCCTGAAAAAACAGATTGGCGGCAATATTCAGAGAATATTTACCGGATTCGCTGCCGGTGTCATGGTAGCGGCTTCGGTGTGGTCCTTACTGATACCTGCCATGGATATGTGTGAAGAGATGGGAAAGCTTGCATTTCTTCCCGCAGTGATCGGCTTCCTGATCGGTATTGTTTTTTTGTTGTTCATCGACAGTATGGTGCCCCACCTGCATGTGGGAAGCGATGAGCCGGAGGGACATAAGAGCAGCCTGAACCGTACAGCCATGCTGATGCTGGCTGTGACCATCCACAATTTCCCCGAAGGCGCAGCCTGCGGTGCTATTTTTGCCGGAGTGTTAAACGGGGACGGAACCGTTACGATGGCGGGAGCACTGACACTGGCCATCGGTATCGCCATTCAGAATTTCCCGGAGGGAGCGATTATTTCCCTGCCCCTTCGCAGTGAGGGCAACAAGCGGAGCAAATCCTTCGCACTGGGCGTGCTGTCCGGAGCAGTGGAGCCGGTGGGCGCAGTTCTTGCCATTGCACTGGCAAGCATTGTGACCCCGATCCTTCCGTATATGCTGGCATTCGCCGCAGGCGCCATGATCTATGTGGTGGTGGAGGAACTGATCCCGGAAGCCAGTGAGGGAGAGCATTCTAACTTAGGAACTATCGCTTTCGCCATCGGATTTGCCCTGATGATGATGTTAGACGTGGCACTGGGATAACGTGAACAGGGTAACATTTGCACAAGCAAAGTAAGAACAGCAGGAAGGATGTACGGGAATGTCTGTGGAAAATGAAAAAGAAATACAACAGTTAAAAAACCGGATCCGGGAGCTGGCGGACAAATCCTATAACCAGAACCAGTACACTTTTACCGGATTCTTAGGACTGGCGGAGCAGGATGCCCTGTGGCAGCTAGAACGGGATGTCAGATTTGCCGGAATCACGTTATACGGCGGCAGAGAAGAGGCAGAGCGGAAGATACTTCGCTACGGCAGTGAGGCGGAGCTGGGCTATGAGCAGCCCTTTCCCATCTGCTGTATCCGGATTCGACCGTTGTCCGAAAAATTTGCTGACAAGCTGTCTCACCGGGATTATCTGGGAGCGTTGATGAATCTTGGTATTGAACGCAGCACCATCGGCGATATTCTGCCGGGAGAGGGCGAAGCTTTTTTGTTCTGTCTGGATACCATTGCGGAATTTATCTGTGACAATCTGGAGCAGATCCGACATACGCATGTGAAATGCGAGGTGGTGGATGCCGCTGCCGAAGTGCCGGAGGAAAAGCCGGTCAGTCAGGTGATCCAGGTGGCAAGTCCCCGTGTTGACGCTGTGCTTTCCAAGGTTTATAATAAATCCAGAAGTGACTGCCTGGAGCTGTTCCGGGCGGGAAAAGTGTACGTGAACGGCAGGCTGTGTGAGAACAATTCCAAGCCTCTTGCGCAGGGCGATGTGGTGAATGCCAGAGGGTACGGAAAATTCCGGATCAGCGGGGAACCTCATGCCACGAGAAAGGGAAGGCTTGCCATAGAGACGGAAGTGTATTCGTAGATTTTTACAAATATAAAACAAAAGAGTTGAGGGAGGTTATACAGTGTATCATTATACTGCAATCCAATGGTTGTTTTTCTTTTATTTTTACTGCTTTTTCGGTTGGTGTTTTGAATCCACCTATGTATCCATTAAGAGTAAAAAACTGGTTAACCGAGGTTTTATGCGTGGCCCGTTTCTGCCTCTGTACGGCAGCGGAGCGATTATGATGCTGGTGGTATCCATGCCTTTTCAGGACAATCCGGTGCTGGTCTATATCGCCGGATGCATCGGGGCTACAGCGCTGGAGTACGTCACCGGCGTAGTCATGGAAGCGCTGTTCAAAGTAAGATACTGGGATTATTCCAAGAATAAATTTAATTTCCATGGATATATCTGTCTGGGATCATCTCTGGCCTGGGGTGTTCTGACAATCCTTATGACAGAGTTTATCCACAAGCCTATCGAGCATCTGGTATTGTCCATCCCGGACAGCATCCTGACACCGGTGACCCTGATACTGACAGCACTGATCGGCGCAGACTTTGCATTATCCTTCAAGGCGGCCCTGGATCTGCGGGATGTGCTGGAGAAAATGGACAAGGCAAAAGAAGACATGCTGCGTATCCAGAAGAGGCTGGATGTCATTATTGCTGTGGCTGGTGAGGATCTGGAGAACCGCAAGGAAGGCTTCAGTGAGAGCCTGGCACAGAAGAAGGAAGATTTTACTGAGGGAATTACGACCAGAGTAGAAGATCTGAAGTCCAACATCGAGGGTAAACTGGATAGCATCCGCACTTCCGCACAGAAGTCACCCAATAAGTATCTGGAGAGCGTGAAGAACGAAGTCGCCGAGCTGCGGCAGAAGTACACCAGAAGCGTGGCAGACAGAGAGAATGTCAGCAGCTTAAGAGATTTCTTCCAGCGTGATATGATCCGTTCCAACCCGACCATGAGTTCCGAAAAGTTCAAGGATGCCCTGGAAGAGTTGAAAGAGCATTCCGGTAAGAAAAACTAAGAAAAATACAGAAAAAGCATGTCTGGATGCCAGTTTTTGAGGGCAGAAGGACATGCTTTTTTTGTATGCAAAAAAATCACAAAAAGAGTTGACAATAAAGCGGGGGGGGGGTATACTAAATAACGGTAAAAATAAAAACTTTCCAGAATTTTACAAATAGGAGGAATGGGAAAATGAAGAAGAAATTACTTATGGCCGCAGCGATTGCATTCGCAATATTTGCAATCCCTTACGGCAGCAGTGTTCTGTCTACCGTATCTGTAGCAAGTGAGAATAACACGGTGGCACCGACACCTGCACCTGTTGTAGATGTAGATAAGGTGAAGGTTAGCATTGATAACATTAGCATTACTGATGTGTCCAGCGCAGACGAGGCAGTAGCTATTTTGAAGAATAACATTGGAATCGAAACTTTGAGGGCCGCGTTGTGGCAGAGTTATGATCTTAGAGAGGAATTGTATGGCCGTCTGGAACAGGAATATGCAGATGCAAAAGGAATCCAAATTTCTAAACCTAACTTTACAGACGATTTTAATAAAGAATATTCAGATGAGTGGTGGGTATCCAGTGAAGGAGTAGCTCTTAATGATTGCGCTGAGTTACAGGTGGATGCTCCTACAATCAAACCTTCCGTTTCTGGTGTCACATCTATATGTTATTTGGACTTCAGCCTGATTAATGCAGAAGGACGGAAAGTTGGTGCTGCAGTGAACGTTCCGGTAGGTATCGGAGTATCTGTTCCTGCGGGAATGGACCCCGCGAAAGTGGTAGTTTATCATTTCGCAGCAGATGGCAGCATAGATGAGATTATTGATCCGGAATGGTATGTAGATGAGACCAGCGGCAGAGATTCTGTATATTTTCTAGTAGATCACTTCTCCACTTTTGCCATCGCAGAAGCTGAGACTACCGGCGCTGAAGGTTCTGACAATGCATTCGAAAGATATCGCGACAGCATTGCAAACGAGATCGCCAATGCCAAGGATGGTGCTACCATCAAGATCACCAGAGACAAGAACATCAACGCTCTGCCTAATGATATCATGAAGGCTCTGTATAAGAAACAGACCGTAGCTCTGGAGCTGGAGTATACCTTCGAAGGCAAGGAATACACCGTAACCATTCCTGCAGGTAAGGCAGAAGATAATGCCATTGAATGGTATGGTCCTCTGTACTTACAGATGCGTTATGGCAAATAAGTTATTGCCGGATCAGAGAAGCAGATAATGATAAGGCACTCTTCAGAAATGAGGGGTGCCTTATTTTCAATTAAAAGACGGATACAGGGAAACTATGAAGAAACAGAAAACACCCACTCAAAACACCGAAACAACAGCGTCGCTGGTATATGCCTGGCTGATGATCCTTTTTGCCGGACTCCCTTTGTACATGCAGGACAAACTGGTCATGATCGGCAATGCAAAATATTTATTTTTTCGCAATACCACGCTGGTACTGGGGATTTTTCTGGTGCTGGCAGCCTTCTGGCAGAGGCTTCGGGGAGGAAAAACACACAAAGAAAAATCGAGGAGAGATCCTTCGGATCCGTGGAGAAAAACGGATTTTTTTTGTTTTTTCTATCTGTTATCCGCAATCGCAGCCTATGTGGTCAGTCCCTGTAAAGAAGATACTTTCCTGGGGTATCCGGGATGGTATATGGGATTGCTGACGCAGATGCTGCTGGTGGGAATCTATTTTGCGGTGTCACGGTACTATGATGGCAGCAAAAGTATCTGGTGGGTCGCCGGGATCACGGCGGGGATCGTGACACTGATCGGACTGTTGAATCGTCTTGATATTGATGTGTTGGGAACTTTCCAGGGAATGGAGAACGGAGAATGGAACCGTACGCAGCTGCTGTCCACCATCGGCAATAACAACTGGTATGCCGGTTACATCAGTGTGACAGCAGGAATTTCGCTGGCAGCAGCATTCATTGGAAAACGATGGGGCAGGGTACTGGGGATGCTTGGGAGTTTTTTATTTTTTGCATCGGCGATTACTTCCAATAGCACCACAGCAATTCTGTCAGCTTGTGGATTAAGTCTGCTGTTGCTTCTGTTTTCTCTAAGGCAGCGAAGACGCCTCCTGCGGGCATTGGAGATTCTGATGCTGTTGCCGCTTTCGGTATTTATGATTCGAATGCTGATACAGTTTCATCTGACCGGACTGGTATTGGCAGGAAATGTCGAAAAGAAACTCTTTTTTACACCGGTATGGTATGGCACTTTTATGGCGGAAGCGGTGTTGTATCTGTTCCTGTGGTGGCGGGAGAGACAGAAGAGAAGTGATCTGCTGGAGAATGGCAGAATATCCCGGATTGTTGTATATACAGTGGTAACATTGGCAGTGCTTACGGTGTTTTTGGGATGTCTGTTGGTGTCTGGAAATCTGTCTGGTAGTGAGAAGCTGTCGGAAGTCGCGAATGGTCGTCTGTCACTGTGGAAGGTCACGGTGCTTACTTACGGAAAAGAGGGAATTTGGTTCCGAATATTCGGCATGGGGCCTGATAGTTTCTATTATGCGCTCTATCAATGGGGCAGCGATGCCGTGGACTGGATCAACAGGGGACTTCTCGACAACAACATCTATTCCAATGCCCACAACGAATGGCTGACGCTTCTGGTGCAGCAGGGAATCATAGGAGTCGTTGCCTATGGTGGAATCTTCCTCACCGCATTTCGAAACCTTCGAACCTCCGCACCTGTGAATCCCCGGGTACTTGCGGTTGTCCTCGGTCTCACCGGCTACCTGATCTGTTCTCTGTTTACCTTTCAACATGTATTATCCACACCCTTTGTCTTTGCCCTCCTGGGCATGGCAGAGGGTGTTTTGTCATCTTAATAAAGTCTTAAAGGTTTTTCCTGTTTTTTATTAATCCGGATTCTGTTAAAATAATTTTAGCGTAAGGGAAGCCCTTGCGGAAAAGGTGCCCGGGCAGTCGCCGTGGACACGGAAATGAGGGAGAGCATGTACAATATATTGATCTGCGATGATGAGAAGGATATCGTAAACGCGTTAAAGATATACTTAAATGACACCAACTATCATTTTCTGGAGGCTTTCGACGGTGAGGAAGCCGTGCATGTGGTGGAGACGAAAGAGGTGCATCTGGTACTGATGGACATTATGATGCCGAAGATGGACGGCATTCAGGCTATGATTAAAATCCGGGAGAAAAGCAACGTGCCGGTGATCCTGCTGACTGCCAAGGGTGAGGATTCCGACAAGGTGCTGGGGCTTACGGTAGGTGCGGACGACTACATTACGAAGCCGTTTAATCCCATTGAGGTATCGGCCCGCGTGAAATCGCAGTTACGGCGTTATATGCAGCTGGGCGGCGGAAGTGTCCGGCCGGATATCATCAAGGTAGGTGGTATCGAGCTGGATGATAAGGAGAAAAGCGTAACTTTAGATGGGGAGGCGGTAGCACTGACTCCTACGGAATATGATATTTTAAAGCTGTTGATGCAGAATCCGGGGCAGGTATTCTCTCCCAGGGAGATCTACACCAGAATCTGGAATGATCTGCCGCTTGGCAGTGAGAATACGGTGGCGGTACATATCAGGCATTTACGGGAAAAACTGGAAATCAACCCGGCAGAACCCAGGTATCTGAAAGTGGTCTGGGGTCAGGGATACAAATGTGAGAAGCAGGGATAAGAACAGGCAGGAGACCGGGGCAGCTCCCGAAAGGAGACAGGAATATGGATAGCAGGGAAGAAAACAGCAGGAACACAGAACAGGAAAGAGTGGAAAATCCGGCGGAAAAAACAGAGAATACGACTGAGGCAACAGAGTTGTCGGAGGATAGAAAACAACGGAAAAAAGGAGAAAAATCAGAGAAAAAGAAAAAAACGTCAGCACAGGGGAACAGTCTGACGGGCAGTACCCTGGCAAAGGTCATAGCGTTTCTGCTGATGATCCTCACGTCGGTCGTGGGTGTGCTGGGGCTCTATGGCACCTTCATGCTGGCGGACAACGGAGCTTATACTTCCGGAAAAATAATGTTTATTCACGATATGCTGCTGGATCAGCAGGCCCAGACAGATATGTACCTGATACGGGGATGGTATGAGAATGAGAGCGAGCAGACCATGGAAGCCTATTGCAGACAACGGAATATCTGGGTGAAGGTGGAAGGCTATGATCTGGATACCGATGAATTCCTGGGAGAATGGACGAACGAGGATTATGTAGACAAGACCAATGATCTGACTTATCGCCTGGAATCCCGGGTGCAGCACAGCGGTGACAATACCTATAGCAGCATGGATAGCTCCCAGATGACATATGGACCTGCTGCGAAGGAAGCAGAGCCAACTGTTTATACGGATGACAGTCAGACGACGGGAGACAATGGACTGACAAGTATATCTTCTGATGATACTGTGTCGGATGCGGAAATCATAACAGCAGCGGAACAGGAAGCACTTTCCTCCGGAAATCTGAAGAAATATCTGGATCTGGGAGATCGTGTATCCATTGGAGGAGAGACGTATGTGCCGGTTGACCGGGCCGAAAAATATGCAAAATGGATGATCAAAGACGCTTTAAGTGAGACAGATGGGTTGAAAGAAGATGATACAGAAAAGACACTGGCAGAGAGAAATCTCCGGATCGTGGTTACCCTGACGGTGAATCCCAGTCTGCCGAAAGAAGATGAATATGCCCTGATCTATCATCGGGCAGAGGATTTTTATAACGATCGCAATGTGATTCCCGTGGCATGTGCGGTAGGAACCGTACTGGCATTCTTATGCTTTATCTTCCTGCTGTGCAGTGCCGGACATAAGAACGGCAGGGAGGGGATTATTCCCAGTGCAATTAATGAGATCCATCTGGATGTGTATACCGCGATCACTGCAATAGGTGCCTTTATCGGTCTGTACCTTGCGGTGGAATGGATCGGTGTGAACGTGTCAAGTATGATTGAACTGATCGTTCTGGTGGTACTGTTTGTGGCAGAACTGGTATGGTGTACCCTGTACTTCATGGAACTGGCCATTCGCCTGAAACTGGGAAAATGGTGGCAGAATACGCTCCTGTATAAAGTGCTGCAATTTTTCGGAAAATTCTGCAAGAGATTTTTCCGTGGTATTGTGAGATTGATTCGTGGAGTTCCCATGGTATGGAGAACAGCACTTTTGTGCCTTGCAGTCTGCGTGGCAGAGTTTTTCGCTTTAATGCTGTTTTATCACGATACAGGTGTATTACTTTTTTTATGGACCATAGAGAAATTTATTCTGTGCGGTGCAATTATTTTTGTGGCATTGATGTGTAAAGAGCTGCAGGAGGGCAGTGAAGCGCTGGCGGAAGGGGATCTGAATTATAAGCTGGATACTTCCCATATGGTACTGTCCTTCAGGGAACACGGAGAGAACCTGAACAGCATTGGCGAAGGCATTTCCGTAGCCGTCGAACAGAGGATGAAGAGCGAACATTTAAAGACGGAGCTGATCACCAATGTCTCCCATGATATCAAGACACCGCTGACGTCTATTATCAATTATGCGGACCTTATCGGAAAAGAAGTCGAAGGGGACACAGTAACCACAGAGAACGGTTCCGCAGCGGAGTCGGATTCCGAAAAGAAACAGCGTCTTTTGGAATATGCAGATGTATTGTTACGTCAGTCGAAGAAGCTGAAAAAGCTGTTGGATGATCTATTGGAGGCATCCAAAGCCACCACCGGCAATCTGGAGGTACATCCGGAGGTCTGCGATGTGTCGGTACTGTTGTCACAGGCCGTAGGAGAGTATGAACAACGATTTGCGGACAAGGGACTGGAGCCGATCATCCGCCAGCCGGAAGAAAACGTAAAGGTTATGGCGGACGGCAGACATCTGTGGAGAGTCTTTGACAATCTGCTAAACAATATTTATAAATATGCGCAGGAGGGCAGCCGTGTCTATCTGAATGTGGAACATAATGGGCAGGAGGTGAGCATTATTTTCCGGAATATGTCGGCTTTCCCGTTAGAAATGTCACCGGAGGAGCTGGAAGAGCGGTTCACCAGAGGGGACAAATCCCGCCACATGGAGGGCAATGGTCTGGGGCTGTCCATTGCCAAGAGTCTGACGGAACTGCAAAAAGGCAGCATGGAGATCATAACGGACGGTGATCTGTTCAAGGTAGTGGTCACCCTGCCGGAGACAGAGTAAAATCCGCCCACCGGATTTACGAAGGTAAGTATGTGGCATCAGGGATAAGATTTGCAAATTTTCTAAAAATAGTATTGACAAAATAGAAAATAGAGATTATTCTAAGACACAGAAACAACAATTCATAAGTTTACCAAACCTGTGAGGAAGAGTAGTAAGCCTTAGGGAATTTTGCAGAGAGCCGTGGATGGTGGAATCACGGTAAAGGAACTTTCGCTGAATGGACTTCCGAGGCTGGCCCGAGAACAGATCAGTTTTAGGCGTCAGCGGGATTCGGACCCGTTATCAAGCCGATGGATATGATGGTATCCAGAGAAAAGTGGACACAATTCTTAGGAATGGGTCAATTTGAGTGGCACCACGATGATGAGCAAGAGCTTATTACCGTCTCAAGTGTATAGCAATATACATTTGAGGCGGTTTTCTTTTTATTCGAGGTTCAGTAATCTTATGAGCAGACTAATTTCAATTGCGTGGATACGCAGAAAGAGAGGAATAAGATTATGAAGAAGAGAATTTTGGCAGTAGTACTTACCGCAGTTATGGCAATGGGTGCCCTCACCGGATGTGGCAGCACCGGAAGCAAAGACAACTACACCATCGGTATTATGCAGTACGCCGTACACGGTTCCCTGGACAACTGTAGAGAGGGATTTTTACAGGGACTTGCCGAGGAAGGTATTGTAGAGGGTGAGAATCTGACCATTGAATATGTCAATGCACAGGCAGACAACGGAACCTCCGCCATGACCGCCAGCAATTTCGTAAGTAAGAAAGTAGATATGATCTGTGCCATCGCAACTCCCTGCGCCATGGCAGCTTACAATGCAACCATGAATACTGACATTCCCGTGATCTACACCGCAGTATCCGATCCCGTGGAGGCAGGTCTGGCTAATGAGGACGGCACTCCCGTAGGCAACATCACCGGTACGTCCGATGCTCTGGCAGTAGATGCACAGCTGAAAATGATCCGTGAGGTACTTCCCGAAGCGAAGACCATCGGTATCATCTATACCACCAGCGAGGCTAACTCCATCAGCACCATTGCAGAGTACAAGGCTCTGGCAGGTAACTACGGATTTGAGATCGTGGACAGTGGTGTTACCGCAATGTCTGAAGTAGCGCTGGCAGCGGCGGATATCGCATCCAAGGTAGACTGCATCACCAACCTGACCGACAACACTGTAGTAAGTGCATTGCAGACCGTACTGGATGAGGCCAACAAGGCAGGCATCCCCGTATTCGGTTCCGAGGTAGAGCAGGTCAAGGCAGGCTGTGTGGCATCCATGGGGCTGGAGTATATCGAACTTGGTAAGCAGACCGGTAAGATGGCAGCAAGAGTCCTGAAGGGAGAGGTAAAGGCTTCCGAACTGAATTTTGAAGTCATCTCCGAGCCCAGTCTGTATGTGAACTTCGCAGCAGCAGAGAAGATCAATCTGGAACTTCCCGAGAATTACAAGACCGATGCTTACCAGTCCTTTGATGAGATCGTAGTACAGTAAAAGGCATCCGGGTTTTACAGGCTATCGTAATATAGTAATAGAAAGGCGAGACATTTTATGGCACTATTATTAAGCGTACTGGAACAAGGAATGATCTACGGCATCCTGGCACTGGGTGTCTACATTACCTATAAAATACTGGATTTCCCGGATCTTACGGTAGATGGCAGCTTCCCCTTTGGGGCTGCCATCACTGTGCGTCTGATCAACGGTTTCGGTGTCCCGGCGATCCTCACACTTCCCATTGCATTTTTAGGCGGAGCGCTGGTGGGCATCTGTACCGGACTGATCCATGTAAAATTGAAAGTAAGAGACTTGCTCTCCGGTATCATCATGATGACTGGTCTGTATACCATCAATCTGTGGGTGGCAGGCTCCGGTTATGTGGCTATTTTCGATAAGGAAAACATCTTCAACAACAGTTTTGTGAACAGCATTACCCCGTCCTTTTTAGCGAATTTCAAAAATGTGATCATTATTTTCCTGATCACTATGGTGGCAAAATATCTGTTAGACTGGTATATGAGCACCAAGTCCGGCTTTCTGCTCCGGGCAGTCGGTGACAATGACACCATCGTTACCAGCCTCGGTGTGGACAAGGGACTGGTGAAGATCGTGGGATTGTCCATTGCCAACGGTCTGGTATCCTTGAGCGGCTGTATCTATGCACAGCAGCAGAGAAGCTTTGAAATATCTATCGGCACCGGTGCGGTTGTCATTGGTCTGGCCAGTGTTATCATCGGTACCAGCCTGTTCAAGAAGGTAACATTCTTCCGTGTGACCAGCAGTGTTGTCGTAGGTTCCATTCTGTATAAGGCATGTGTGGCTGTTGCCATGTTCGCAGGCATCAACCCCAACGCTATCAAGCTGATCACAGCCGTCCTGTTCCTGATCATTCTGGTGATCAGCATGGACAGAAAGAAGGTGAAAGCATGCTAGAGCTTATCAATATTAACAAGAATTATAATCCCGGTTCGGTCAATGAGTTGTGTCTGTTCAAGGATTTTAACCTTACGGTAAAGGACGGTGAATTCGTATCCGTCGTAGGAAGTAACGGTTCCGGTAAGACTTCCATGTTGAACATCATCTGCGGAAGCATTGCGGTGGACAGCGGCAAGATCCTGATCCACGGAGAAGATATTACGAGACAGAAGGACTATATTCGTCAGCGCCGGATCGGCAGAGTGTACCAGGATCCTTCCAAGGGAACCTGCCCCAGTATGACGATCTTAGAGAATATGTCCATTGCAGAGAATAAGGGCAAGCCTTATAATCTCGGACGTGGTGTGAATAAGGCAAAGCTGGAAGAGTATCGTGAGATGCTGCGTCCCCTGAATTTGGGACTGGAGGATAAGATGGGCGTGCAGGTCGGCTCCCTCTCCGGAGGACAGAGACAGGCGCTGGCGCTGCTCATGGCGACCATGACACCCATCGATTTCCTGATTCTGGATGAGCACACCGCTGCGCTGGATCCCAAGACCGCGGAGATCATCATGGAACTCACCGACCAGGTCGTGAAGGAGAAGAAAGTGACTACCATTATGGTTACCCACAATCTCCGCTACGCCGTGGAATACGGCAACCGCCTGATCATGATGCATGAAGGAAAAGCCATCCTCGACAAAGCCGGGGAAGAGAAGAAGACTATCAACACCGAAGAAATTATGGCAATCTTCAACCGCATCAGCGTGGAATGTGGTAACTAAATGGAGAGTTAGTGAAATAAATATATGTATTTTTAAGAGAAGGGCACAGCCACGGTAAATACAAGCGGCTGTGCCCTTTTTCTGTTTGAGATGGGTACAGGACAAGAAAATAGCTGCCTCTGTGCCCACGGCTTGCTCCAAAATGGGCACAGCGCAAGAGCATCAGCTACTCTGTGCCCACGGCTTGCTCTGAAATGGGCACAGCGCAAGAGCATCAGCTACTCTGTACCCGCGGCTCGCTCCAAAA
>ERZ808240.1912-NODE-1912-length-24280-cov-6.193725_pt1 | contig 24280 bp, 17 predicted proteins | sample MGYA00521084_ERZ808240 | MGnify/ENA primary metagenome ERZ808240 (study PRJEB31516, sample SAMN03275571) | gut metagenome | biome: mammalia-associated habitat; material: feces | host: Papio cynocephalus | place: Kenya | collected 2012-08-06 ... | reverse complement strand
TCGGTTGGCTCCATGCAGCCAATTGTGTATTCTGACGATAGCCGTTCGCGGTTGGCTTTGGAGATATTGGTCATCTCGTCGATGGATTTCACGTGCTGCGTGTAGAGCCATTTTGCCATCTGTCCACCAGTGAAGGCGGGCATTCCAAGAGATTTTGCCACTTCCTTTAGCTCATAGAGCGACATGCCAAGCAGCGCTTTCTTATTTTCTGTCATGATGTTTGTTACGTTAAAAAGGGGGAGTTTCTGCAAATGTACAAAAAAATAATGAATTGAAAAACGAACAATAGGAAAAAATGAACAATGCTCTGATTGTTAGTTGGCTAAATTGTTTAACTTTGCAAAATGTTAAACTATTTGCTACGTCTTTACCTCCGCAGGGGAGCAAAGCTCGCAGTTAAGCGGCTGTTCTGCGAGATGGGTCCGAGATTTAAGGATTCCGACTTCATGCACTTCTCAGATGTTGCCATCGATGATTTTTTCTTTCGTGTGAGGCGCAGGCTTGAGCGAGTGCATTATGAAGCTGCGTCTTTGCTTGAAGAGGAGACTGTCAGGGCGAAGCTTGACCCTTATCGTCGCAAACTCCTGACGGGTGAAATCGTCATTGAAATCAAATTTTAGGTGATGAAGTAAAATTTTTAGACAGGCCTTATGACAATATCAGTGTTGCTTCTTTCTATTTTCACGTTCGTGGAGCTTAATTGTGAGAATCTCTTCGACTGCGTTCACGACTCGCTGAAGCAAGACACGGAGTTTCTTCCGGATGGTTCCTATCACTGGACGCGTACGCGGTACTGGCGCAAGCTCAACAGAGTAGGTCAAACCATAACGTCTTGTGGCAGAGACTTCATCTATGCATCCGGGGAAGACAATATAGGTGACGACACGGGTGAACGTGTGTGGCGGCTTCCCGACATGGTTGTTTTGTGCGAGGTGGAGAACGACAGCGTAATGCGCGACCTTACTAAACGCTCCCTGCTTCGCACGGCTCGTTACGAGTATGTCATGACGAATTCGCCCGACCAGCGTGGCATTGACGTGGCAATAATGTACTCGCCGTTCTCCTTCAGGCTTATCAATCAGCGTTCAGTGCGCATCACTCCCGTGAAGAATATGCAGCCAACGCGCGACTTGCTCTATGTCTCAGGCTTGCTGCTTTCCTCCGACACGCTCCACGTCATTGCTGCCCATCTGCCGAGCCGCCGCGGTGGAGAGATGCGCTCGCGTCCTTTTCGCAATGCGGTTGCAAGGGAGATACGCCTCTTGGCCGACTCCATCAGGGCAGTGTCGTCTAACGCGAAGATTGTCGTTGCGGGGGATTTCAACGACTATTCTTCTTCGGAGAGCATAATGATGCTGTGCTCCAACGGCTTTACGGAAGTCTCAGCTGACGCCACGGGCAGCCATGGCGCCAAGGCAACGTACAAATATAGGGGTGAATGGCGAAGTCTCGACCATGTCCTTGTCAGCCGCAGTATGTTGGAGAATGTGAAGGAATGTCGTGTGCATGACGATACATTCCTGCTCGTTGAGGACAAAAAATACGGCGGGGTACAACCTCGCCGTAATTATCTTGGTCCGCGGTGGCTCGATGGTTTCAGCGACCATCTGCCGCTTGTTGCGGAGTTTGCGTTCTGAAAAAAAACTTAGAGCCATGGTGCAAGCAGATGGGCAAACCATCCGCGGAACTTCTGCCATCCCGTGCGGAACTCGTCCCACTTCTGTGGAGTGAGCCGAAAACTGTCGTTTTTGTCGCGGTCGAACATGTCGCTCAGTTGACGTGTCGTGCACGGATCAATAATGACAGCGTTCTCCTCATAGTCGAAGCGGAGGCTTCGCGCATTGAGATTGGCGCTGCCGACGGTGCAGAACAGTCCGTCCACCATGATGATTTTCGTGTGGTGAAAGCCCGGGCGGTAGATGTATATGTCCACTCCGCGCTTCATGAGCTTGTGTACGTTGTAGAACACGCAGTCGGGTGTGAGCGGTATGTCGCTGTGTTCAGACACCATAATCTCAACCTTCACTCCGCGTTTCACGGCATTCCTTAGAGCCTTCTTCAGCTTGTGGTTGAGCGTCAGGTAAGGATTGATGAGCTTTATGCTGTCCTTGGCGTCGTTGATGGCGTTGACGTAGAAGTCGCGTATGATGCGGTTGGTTACGCGCGGTTCGCGATTGATTATCCCCACCATCTTTCTTCCTGCCGTGCAGCATGTGTCGGGCTTTAGCCCTTTAAAGTAATCGCCGCCGTGCAATCCTCTGTAGTACTTTGCTCCATGCACATTCTGCTTTGCCGTCTTGTTCCACATCCGCAGGAAAATGGCTTGCAAGGTGTTCACCTCGTCGCCGTCAATGCGGCAGTGCATATCGCGCCACGATCCCACTTGTTCTGTGCCCTTTATGTAGTAGTCGGCGACATTCATTCCGCCCGTATAGGCAATCTTGCCGTCGATGACGACAATCTTGCGATGGTCGCGGCAGAAAACGTGGTTGACCCACGGGAAGCGTATCGGGTCGAACTCGTAGATTTCGATACCCTTCGCCCTTATGTCCTTGATGTGGCGCTTGCGTAATGGTCGGTTGTTGGAGTCGTTTCCGAATCCGTCAAACAACGCTCTCACCTCAACGCCCTCCTTCACCTTCTCCGCGAGGATGTCGAAAAGCAATCCGGCAATGGAGTCATTGCGGAAATTGAAGTATTCAAGGTGCACGCTGCTGCGCGCCTGGCGTATCGCCTCAAACATATCGTCGAATTTCTCCTGTCCGTTCATGAGCAGCGTCACGCTGTTGTTGGTGGAGAATTTTATGCCGTCCTTTCTTAGTTGGTCGACTATTAGCGAGTCGCTTGTCTGCGCCTTTACGCCCGTAAGAAAAGACAGACAGGCGAATAAAGCGATGAGTATTGTTCTTAGAATCATTTAATTTTCTTATGTCGGCTTAAACCATGCAGCGGTAGTGGTCGACGATGCCAAGCAGATGATGGTCGTCGTCGACGACAAGCACGGAATGTATCTTGTATTTGTTCATTACGGTCTGAATCTCACTGATTTTAGTGGTTGGCTTCACAGTCTTTGGCGTTGTCGTCATGATGTCGCTCACTTTTTTGTCGAAGAAGAATTCCTTCCATTTCTCCATGGCACGTCTTATGTCGCCGTCAGTGATGAGTCCGATGACCTTTCCGTTCTCCGTCGCCACGCCCATGCCCAGCTTTCCTTTGCTGACGAGAATGATGGCGTCGCCGAGATTCATGTCTTTGTCAATGATTGGTAGCTCGTCAGTGCGCATAACGTCGCTTGCTGTCGTGAGCAGCCGCTTGCCGAGTTCGCCTCCGGGGTGAAACTGTGCGAAGTCCTTAGGCTTGAAGTCGCGCACCTCCATCAGAGCCACGGCGAGGGCGTCGCCCATGGCGAGCGTTGCCGTCGTGGAACTTGTGGGAGCCAAATTGAGCGGGCACGCCTCTTTCTCCACTTTGATATTGATGTGGGCTGTAGAGTATTTTGCGAGCAGCGACTTCGGGTTGCCGCTCATGCCGATGATGGGGATGTTCATGTGGAGTACCATCGGGATGAAGCGCAGCAGTTCGTCTGTCTGTCCGGAATTGCTGATAGCTATCACGACATCGGCACTTGTCATAACGCCGAGGTCGCCGTGGTAGACGTCGAGCGGATTGATAAAGAACGACGGAGTGCCCGTGCTCGACAGTGTGGCTGCAATCTTCGCCCCGATATGTCCGCTTTTTCCCACGCCGGTAACGATTACCTTACCGTGGCAGTTGTACATCAGTTCAACGGCTTTGTCGAAGTTCTCGTCGAGTTGAGGAATCAGGTTGAGCAGAGCCTGTGCTTCATCCTTTATACATTGCGTGGCGTATTGGCGCACGTGTTTCAGTCTTTCAGAAGCTATGTTGTTCATTGTCTTTCTGTTTTGTTGGTTGATTAAAGGTCGCAGAGCTTGCCTACGAGTCCTTCAAGGTCTTCAAGTCGGAGCATGTTGGGACCGTCGCTCAAGGCATTGTCGGGGTCGGGGTGTACCTCAAAGAAGTAGCCGTTGGCGCCGAACGCCTTGGCTGCCATCGCCATAGACGGTACGAAGCGTCTGTCGCCCGACGTCTTGCCTCCTCCAGCGCCTGGTCGTTGTACGCTGTGGGTGCAGTCCATTATCACGCGAGGCGTAATCTCAAGCATGTCGGGGATGTTGCGGAAGTCTACGACAAGATTGTTGTAGCCGTAGATGTTGCCGCGTTCCGTCAGCCAAACTTCCTTAGCTCCAGCGTCGAGGGCTTTCTCGACGGGGTACCTCATGTCCTTTCCGCTGAGAAATTGCGCCTTCTTTATGTTTACCGTCTTGCCTGTCTTTGCGGCAGCTATGAGGAGGTCGGTCTGCCGGCAGAGGAATGCCGGGATTTGCAGTACGTCGCACACTTCTCCAGCCGCTTCCGCCTGATAGCTCTCGTGGATGTCTGTGAGCAGGCGCAAGCCGTAGCGGCTCTTCACATTGGCGAGCATCTCAAGACCCTTCTCAAGTCCCGGACCGCGAAACGACTTTATCGACGTGCGGTTGGCCTTGTCGAACGACGCTTTGAAGATGATGTTTATGCCGAATTTATTATTGATTCTGACAAGCTCTTCGGCTACAGTATTTAGAAGTTCCTGTGACTCTATCACGCAGGGACCGGCTATGAAAACTGGCTGCATAGGTTGGTGAACTTTATATTTTGTAAAGACATTTATTAATGTTAACATGCAAAATTAGTGAAAAATTGGTGTCGTGCCAAGCCTTTCATGTTGAATTTTCGAATATAAACCATTTTTAGGGTGTCAGAATTTCCATTTTATCTGCACATCAATGTCGGTCATTGCCGAGGAGTTGATTTGCTGATAGGAAGACGAGATGTGGTCGCGGTCGAAATATTTAGTGGTCGCCGCTTTCGCCACGACCATCAATTTCTTGCCGATGTCGGCGCGTATGACGGCAGCCACGCGCATGCCTTTTCCGTAGAACATGTGGGAGGAGAAATTGTACAGTGTGCCGCGCTCATAGGAGTAGAGTCGAGAGTTGTAGTCGTCGGTGTGGAAATAGCCTATGGCGACATATGTTGAGAAAAGGCTTATTTGTGCTCCTGCAGACTGCGTAGCCATCCATCCGAGACTGTTCGTCTTGCCGCTTAGTCCGGCAGGAAACGTCGTGTAGGCGAAGTCCACCTGCGTCTTGCACGTCAGCCTCTTTCCCGAGTAGGCGAGCGTGAGTCGTGAGCGATGCTCTGTTTTGTCGATAAGAGAGGACGATTGCTGCTTGCCTTGCGTGTAGTCTTCTTGACGGAGGCGCAGACGATAGCGTGCGGAGAGTGAGAGGGAAGGGCTGAAGGTGTAGGTGGCTTGTAGGGAGTTGTCGAGCGAGTGGGAGGATGTTGACACACGATAGCGTGCCCACGGATGGTAGGCATAGTCGCAATAGGCGAGTAAGGAAAGTCGCGGTAGGGGTTGCCATGTGGCTCCGGCGTATATGCCGCTTTCGTTCTGCGTCTTTCCGGCATCGCTGAATGAGGAACTGAAGAGCGAGTAGTACTTGTAGGAATAGTAGCGTTGTATGGCAGTGAGCGACAGGGTGTTGGAAGCCTGCCACGACACGGTGTTGAGTGTGGCGAGCGCCTTGGCGTCATTGACGGCTGTCTCGCCGTTGAGCGTAAGCCGATGGCAGATATATCCGTAGTTGAGGCTTGCGTTGGCGAATGACTTCCCATTGGGAGCGTAGCGCAGGTAGAGGCGTGAGTCGTCGGGCGTGAGCCGTCGGCTGAACGATGTGAACAGAGCCGTCAGTCCGGCATGAAAACCGCCGTCGCGCCAACTTATGTTTGCGCCCGATGCGAACTGCGAGGCGTTGTGGCGCCGGGCTATCTCGCTTTGAGTGCGGTGGTAGCCTGTGCGGAGGATGGTCTTTATAGAGCCGTCATCGTTGAGCGTAGCGTCAATCTTGCGGTAGGAAAGGAAAACAGTGGCGTCGAGGTGGCGGCTGAGCGCCAGAGTCGCTGCGCCGCCTTGCAGATACGACGCTTCAGAGCGCGAGGTGTTGGCTGTCAGGGCATAGTTGGGTTGCGAGAGCACAGCCGAGGCTGTTTTGCCGAATGTGAAGCCGGAGTTGACCACCAGACCCAGTCCGAGTCTCACTTTGTACTGTCCGAGCGCGAGCGTCTTCAGTCTGCCCATGTCCCTTACGAGCAGCCAGTAGGCGTAATGGTCGTAACCCGTCTTGTTGCATGAGGCAAAGAATGGTTCCCCGGAGTCCTGCGCCCCCGTGAAGCCAAGGCTCACGTTGTTGGAATATTGGAACTTGTATCTTATCCAATGTTTGTATTTGTAGCCCAAATAGCCGTTGCGGTCGCCTGCACGCTCGTAGAGCGGAATCTTTGCCGTTGCCACGAGTTCGTGCTTGCCATACTTCAATATGCGCTTTAGAGAAGGAAACGTCTTCGCATCTTCCCCTTCCGCAACTACCGTGAAGCAGCGCAGCAGTTGAAGGCGCAAAGGGTCGAGCGACTCAATCAGCGACAATTCGCCTTCGGAGCGCAGCGGACGGTAGCGGTCGACGTATTCCGCCAGCTGTTCGCGTTGGTGGTCGTTGAGGAAGAAGAGTCGTTGTAGGTCGTCGGGTGTCGCGTGGTTGAGGTCGACGGGAGAGGCTTCAAGTTCACACAACTGTTCGTACATGTCCTCGGCATTGTTGTCCTCGATGTCGTCATAGTCGCACATTTGGTCAAAGAGAAGCTGCCAAGGACGCCGCTCCGTTGGCTGGCTGGAGACGTGTTGCTCTTCCTTAGCCTGCTGCGCTTGGCACGGTAGGCTAAGGAAGATGGCGAGAAGGAAGCATAGGTGGCTTGCTTTCATGAAGTTCAATGTTTTCATATAATATAAGGTAGTAGTGGCAAAGGCAATGGCGGGAGCGTTCTATTTCTCCTTCTTTTCCTTCTTTCGCCAGAAGAAGAGGTCGGAGATGCGCGTGAAGTCGGTCTTCATAATCAAGCCCAGACCCTGCGTGTTCAGGCTGTTGCGCGTGAAGTAGCGGTCGTTGGTCTTGTTGTAGAGATTTATCGCCAGATTGCCGTTAGGGAACAGCAGATACTTCAGGTCGAAGTCGCCGATGAAGTTGTTGGTGGTGTTCGGGTTGTCGCGATAGCCAAACTGTCCGTTGATGAGCAGTCGGTTGTTGAGCAACTTGCCAGAGAGAATACCTTCATACTCGGCATTGTAGAATCCGTCTGTGCCCGTCGATATGTTCGCCCCGAAATTCCAGTTGCTGCTGTTGATGACATTGCTCAGCAGTTCATTGATTTGCTGGCTAATAGTGCCGCTCAGTATGCTCTGCATGGCGAGCGATGTCTGGCTGTACTGCTGCGTTGAGTTGCTTCCGGCATAGTCGCTCGGGGCGTAGAAGCGTCCGACAGCGAGCAGATAGAGCACCTGCTGGTTGGTTTCTTCCTCGGCATTGAGCAGGGAGTAGACCATCTGTTTGGCGTCGTTGGAGAGCGTCGGCATGTCGAGGCTGAAGCTCACTTTCGGCGATTCCGGCGTGCCCGTGATGTTCATGAGACAATTCACCCTCACGTTGTTGTTGGAGAAGGAGCGCCCGATGTTGAGGTCGGCGAGGCTCACGCTGTTGAGCACGTAGAGCGCGCTGAGGTCGAGAGAGGCGTTATATGGGTCGCCGCCGAAGGATATGGTGCCACCGCGCTGGAACTCGAAGTCCTTCTTTATTATGTTTTGTATGGTGAGCTTATAGAGTCCTTCGTCCACGGTGTAGTTGCCGTAGAGGTCGAATGTGCCCTTGTTGAAGTAAGTGGCTCGCAGTACGCCGTCGCCGTTGAGGCGAATATAGTCGCCCGTCTTCTCGTCCATGAGGATTTTGAGTGTTGCGTCAGGATTGCAGTTGACGAGGAAGTTGATGTGAATGTTTGTGCCAATCTTTATCGGGGTGGGCTTGCGGTCGGCGTTGTCGGCGTCAAGGAGGCTGTCGGCGTCGTGGGTTTTCCATTGGATGTAGTCTTGTGAGGCAATGGAGTTGTGGTCAGCCACGTTGTAGACGAGGATACTGTTGCGGTTGGGTGTCGCCTTTATGTCGATGTTCACCTCGCCGCTTCGCCCCTTAATGTCGCAGGTTCCGGTGGTGTAGGCAGTGCCGTAGAAGGAACTGCCGTCGAAGTCGTGCGTGTCGTAGGAAAGAAGATTCTTGGCTTGCACTTCGAGGTCGTACGACATGTTTGTCAGGTGCTTGTGGAAGATGCTGCCGTTGAGGATGCCGATGTTGCCGTTGCGGTCATAGAGCGTGTCGCGTTCAAACTTGATTTCGTCGGGCACGAACGTCACGGAGTCGCCGCGTAGCCAGTAAGTAGTGTTCAGTGCGCTCATATGGACGCTGCCGTCCACTTTCGCCTTACCCACCAGATTGATGTTGCTCAGCGGTCCTACGACGTTCACGTTGCCGTTGATGGAGGCGTCGATGTTGTCCATGAAGCTGTCGCAGAAGCCTTCCATAAACTCCGCCCTTGTGTTCTGGGCGTCGATGGCGAGGTCGATGAAGTTGTGGCGTGGTGAGACATAGCCGTTGATGACGGTATTGCGGTCGGCACCGTCCTTGGCGACGGCATCGATGTTGATGCGTCCCTGCTCGTCGTCGTACGCCACGTCGGCGAAGAGCGTGCCCATGTGGCCCGTCTCGAACATGAAGTCCTTCACTTCCAGGTTGGCAGCCATCTTCGGTTGCTTGCTGAATGCCCCAGCCACAAAAGCCTTGCCCGATGCCTTGCCGAAGAAGTCGACCGAATGGAAGTTGACGAGATTGAGCACATAGCTAACGTTGACGTCGTTGAGGCTGATGGCGAGAGAGTCGGCATGGTCGGTTGTCGCCGTGCCGTCGACGGCTATGAATTGCTCTCCGTGGCTCACGCGGAAGCCGTCTACGTCGAGATGGTTCTTGCTGTAGACGATGCGCGATGGGCTGACGTGCCAGATGGTGTCGCCTATGGTGGCGCTCGACTCGAGCACGTCGACATAAGCCGTCGACGCCCCGCTGGCAGACTTGGCAAAGACTGTGCTGGCGTTGATGACGCCCATAAGCGGATGTCGCTCATTGTTGTTGAAAGTCAGCGACGTGTTGAGATGGTTGTTGTGGGCGCCGGCGTTGAGCTTTATCGAGAGAGCCTTGCCTTTAGCCATTACTTTCTTCACTCTTATGTCAGCCTTCAGCGTGTCGCCCGGCGACTCGATGTTGACGAACGTGTCCTTGTAGCGCGCTCCATTGTAGGAGAATTCCGGCACGTCACACCAGAGGTCGATGTCGCTGCCGCGGTCGTCGATCTCACCGCTCAGATTGAGCGTGCTGTGGAGTTCGAGCGGCACGCCAAGCAGTCGCTCCATCCATTTCGTGTCGTGTAGGGTAGCATTGATGGTGAAGTCGTTGTAGTCGCTCTGCGGCTTGTGGACCAGTCCGGGCACGGTTGGGAGTTTACTTGCAATCTGGTTGAGCACACTCCGTGCTATAGTGTTGTAGCTGAAGTGTCCGCTGAGGTCAATGGAGCCAAAGTCGCTGCGCAGATTGAGAAAATGGTTGCCCGCCTCGTAGCCCGTGACGACGTGTATATTATCAATGGAGTAGACACTGTCCTTCTCCTGCATTGTAAAACCGTTGACCCTTAGTTCTCCGTCAGCGTTGTTGATGTTGTTGCCTTTTATGTCGCAGTTGATGTCGGCTGCGAAAGAGGCGCCGTTCCATTTGTGGGTAAGGTTGAGAGCGGAAGGTGAGAGCGACTTCACGAGTGCGTCCATCTTGAGATGGGGCAGGCGTCCGCGGGTGTCGAGTAGCGCACTGACGTTGATTCTCGCGTTGGGGTCGTCAATGCTTAGCTTGCCGTCGATAACCTTCTTCAGATAGCTTGCCGAGAGCTTTATGTTGCGGTAGGTGTAGCCATTGTAGTTGATGTCGTAGATGTCGCCTTTTACGGCGACGTCGTCTTTCGCTTTTCCCTTGGCGTCGATGGTGGCAGAGAGCGCTCCGACGTTCTTGCCCTCAAGCAGTTGACCAATGTTCAGATTGCGTGTCTCAATATGTGCTGAGGCAAGAGTGTTGCGCCGCGCAGCCTCCATTTTGACGCTGCCGATGGCAGTAGAGAGAGAAGCTGAGAGTGAGGCGTCGCCGCCCATGCCGTGACCCTTGGCGTGGAGGACGATGTCGCCGAGACGGCTCAAGGCGGCAGGAACTTGCTTACCAGTGGCTGTCTGATAGGCGAGTGCAGCCGCCGACTTTCCAATCTTCAGTTCCTTGATGTCAGCACGCCATGCGAGGTGGCGGTGTTTTTCTACAGAGGCAGAGGCGCGCAATGACAGCGAGCGGTCGAAGGAGGAAATACTGATGTTGCTGGCGTTGAGACTGTAGCCCGTGCCAGAGAAGTTGGCATGTGCGGCAAGTGGCAAGTTGGCGTTGCGCAGTTTGGGCAGGAAGCAAGCCATGTCGCGCGGCGTCAGACGCTTTATGTCGATGCTGCCGTTGAAGCGCAGTGTGGAGCGGTCGGGCTTGCCGTCGCTCATGCTGTAGGTTGCCCCGATGTGGTCGATGGCTATCTGCGACGAAGGCAGCTCCATCTGCAGATGGTCGAGCGAGGCGCCGTTGCGGCTGATGCACGCGTTGAACGCCAGCTTCTTCAGTTCGAAGCCGCAGCGTTCCTTTAGGGAAAGCCGCTTCACCTTGACGTTGAGTGAGTCGTTGGTGATGCGGTTGACGATAAAATGGGCGCTGAGGTCGCGCACGTTGATGTCGTTGGTGGAGAACACGTCGGGCAGACTCGGCTTGGAGAGTACGCGGAAGGCGACGCTGCTGTTGCGTATGATGAGCGAATTTATTTTCAAGTCGAGTGGGGCAGACTGCTTTGTAGTGTCCTTCGAGGCGAGCGAGTCGATGACAAACTGAAAATTGGGCTTCGCCTCAGGCGTAGCCTTGTAGAGATTGGCGTGCAGACCGAAGAATTGGGCAGATGTAATTTCTATCTGCCCGTGGGCAATCGCACTCAGGCTTATCTTCACCGAGATGCGTGCCACGTTGAGCATCTGCTTGCCCTGCTGGTCGAGCATCTTGGAGTCGTCGATAATGAGACGGTTGATGAAGCCCAAATCTACACGCCCCACTGTCACCTTCGTGCCGAACTTTTCCGACAGGGCACGACTTGCCCATTCCCCCACGCTGCTTTGAACGAAGGGAATGTGCAGAAGGATGACAATAGCTGTGTACAGGCCGACAATGGTCCATACAAATATTTTTATAAAACGTTTTAGCACGTGTGACTCGTTTGCTCTTGCTTTCTGATGATTTTTGTAAGTTGAATAATTCCTACAAAGTTAACGCTAAAATTCGCAACAGCCAAATCTTTTGCCAGTTTTTTGAGCTGCTATAGAGTCACTATGGAGTAATTGGTGGACTACAATTATCCGACAAACATGATGGAGCCATACTAATTCTTTTGACGACTTGAGTTTCGGATCTTGCGTAATTGACAAAGCAGAGTGAAGTCTGTTTTCCTTAAATCCGAAATAGAAATTGATGATGAGATCTCGGAAACAAGAAATTCAGACTCTCTTGCAAATATCGTGCATATAGTAAAAAAGTATTACAAAAAGAAATCTCAATCTGGCTTTTCTTGCGCTTGAAAAACGGCAGACTTAACTATGAAAAATGAAAATTTAGGACTTTATAGCTTTCGGTTTTGTAATTTTACGGCATTAAAGTGCCTCTTCAGTAATGTAAAAATGCCGTGTTAGCGGTGTAAAAGTGCCGCGTTACACCACTTAAAGTGCCACTTTATCTGTGGTTAGACGGGATTTTTAAGATGATTTTGTTGCACATTATTTGAGGCGAAAGACTTATTTGCTTGATATTCATCGATATTACTGTTGCACATGAATCCTTGAAGAAAAATCGTCCAAGCATTAGCTCGCTGATTCTTTCGCAAGTCTTAAGCATTGAATTATGCAAATATTGTCACTATTAGTAGTCCTCGATTATGGACTTTTCCCCACATTGCAGCAGTCTTTGGCTAAAATATTAATGGAGTGTGTCAAAACTCTCAAATTGGGATTTTTTCAACTGATTTTGCAAATTACACGAAGATTTTCTTATTGTTACAAATTCCCATGATTGAAAAAGTTTTGGATGTTTTGGAAAAGTCTATTTGCAAAGTCGGTTTTGCATTATCGGCAGTTTGCGTTGTAGTTTGCAGAAAGTTGAGTGTAAAAAGTGTTTTATGGAGAATAAATAAAGTCTTTTCTTGCCATAATCCGCGATTTTTTTGTTAATTTTGTAGGCAAGTTTGCGGCATTGCCTGTTTTGAAACGGCAATGTTTGAGTAAAAGCAAATATTCTTAACATTTTAATATATTTATGGCAAATGTAATTAAGTTACGTAAGGGTTTGGACATCAACCTCAAAGGAAAGGCTGCCAAGCAGAAGTTCCCGACGAAGGCCGCTGCCCAGTATGCCCTTGTACCTGATGACTTTGTAGGCATGACCCCGAAGGTGGTGGTTCGTGAGGGCGACCACGTGAAGGTGGGCGACGCTCTGTTTGTCAACAAGAAGCAGACAGACGTGAAGTTCGCCTCGCCCGTGAGTGGCGTCGTGTCGGAAGTTGTCAGAGGCGACCGCCGCAAGGTGTTGCGCGTTGTCGTTGAGGCTGACAAAGAGCAGCAGTATGTAGACTTTGGCGTGAAGCAGGTGGCATCGCTCGACGGCGACGCCGTAGTGAAGGCTCTGCTTGAGGCAGGCTTGTTCGGCTACATCAACCAGCTGCCCTACGCCGTCTCCACGACTCCCGACCAGAAGCCACGCGCCATCTTCGTGAGCGCGTTGCGTGACATGCCGCTCGCCGGCGATTTCGAGTTTGAACTTCAGGGCAATGAGAACGACTTCCAGACTGGCTTGACCGCTCTCTCAAAGATTGCCAAGACATATCTCGGCATCGGCGCACAGCAGACCAGCAACGCCTTGACAGCCGCCAAGGACGTAGAACTGACGGTGTTCGACGGTCCGTGTCCGGCAGGCAACGTAGGCGTGCAGGTGAACAACGTTGCTCCGGTGAACAAAGGCGAGGTCGTTTGGACCGTAGACCCCACTGCCGTCATCTTCTTCGGACGCCTTTTCAACACAGGTAAGGTAGACCTCAGACGTCTCGTGGCAGTGGCAGGCAGCGAAATAAACAGTCCCGCCTACACTGAGGCTCTCGTAGGTCAGCCCATAGCAAGCCTCGTTGAAGGCAAACTTGCCACGAATGAGCACGTGCGACTCATCAACGGCAACCCGCTTACGGGCCGTAAATGTACAACGGAAGACTTCCTTGGCGGACACACTTCCGAGATTACGGCTATCCCAGAGGGCGACAATGTTGACGAGATGCTCGGCTGGATTCTTCCGCGCACCAACGACTTCTCCGTCAGCCGCAGCTACTTCTCTTGGCTCTTGGGCAAGAAGAAGGAGTACGACCTCGACGCGCGCATCAAGGGTGGCGAACGCCACATGATTATGAGTGGCGAGTACGACAAGGTGTTGCCGATGGATATCTACGGCGAATATCTCATCAAGGCCATCATCGCAGGCGACATCGACCGCATGGAACAGCTCGGCATCTACGAGGTGGCGCCGGAGGACTTTGCCGTAGCTGAGTTCGTCGACTCCTCCAAGCTTGAGCTTCAGCACATCGTACGCCAGGGTCTCGACATGCTCCGCAAGGAGAATGCATAAAACGTTTAAATTTAATTACAAATAGAAAGTATGAACTTCTTAAGAAAATATCTTAATGACATCAAGCCCAACTTCGAGCCGGAAGGAAAGCTCCACGCTTTCCGTAGCTTGTTTGACGGCTTTGAGACTTTCCTGTTTGTGCCAAACCAGACATCAAAGACCGGCGTGAACATCCACGACGCCATCGACTCAAAGCGCATCATGAGCTTCGTCGTCATAGCGTTGCTCCCGGCATTGCTGTTTGGTATGTACAATGTGGGATTCCAAAACTATAAGGCAGCAGGCGCGCTTGCCGACGCTTCATTCCTCTCGATGTTCATCTACGGAGCCTTGCAAGTGCTCCCGAAAATCATTGTCAGCTATGTCGTTGGTCTCGGCATCGAGTTTGCCTGGGCACAGTGGAAGGGCGAGGAAATCCAGGAGGGCTTCCTCGTGTCGGGCATCATCATCCCGATGATTGTCCCGGTTGGCTGTCCGCTTTGGGCATTGGCCATCGCAGTCGCCTTTGCCGTGGTTATCGGCAAGGAAATCTTCGGCGGCACTGGCATGAACATCTTCAATGTGGCTCTCATCACACGCGCCTTCCTCTTCTTCTCTTATCCTACGAAGATGTCGGGCGATGGAGTATGGGTGGCAAACGACACAATCTTCGGACTTGGCAACACGCTGCCCGATACGTTCACCTGCGCCACTCCGCTCGGCGAGATAGCTCAGGGTGCAACCGTCAACAGTAGCCTTTGCGACATGATAACAGGCTTCATTCCCGGCTCTATAGGTGAGACGAGCGTCATCGCCATTGCCATTGGCGCTGTCATCTTGCTTTGGACTGGCATCGCTTCTTGGCGCACAATGCTCAGCGTGTTCGTTGGCGGCGCCGTGGCAGCCTACGTGTTTGAGGCTCTCGGCATGACTCCTATCGCATGGTATGAGCATCTCGTGCTTGGCGGCTTCTGCTTCGGTGCTGTGTTCATGGCAACCGACCCCGTAACGTCAGCCCGCACACGCTGCGGACAGTATTGGTATGGCGCCATCATCGGTATCATGGCAGTCATCATCCGCGTGATGAACCCCGGCTATCCGGAGGGCATGATGCTCGCCATCCTCTTCATGAACATGTTCGCTCCGCTCATCGACTACTGCGTTGTGCAGAAGAACATCTCCAAGCGAATGAAACGTTTAACCAACAAATAACACAGCATAAGGAATATGGAAGAAAAAAAGAAGAAAGGATTGAACACCAGTTCAAATTCCTACACCATCATTTATTCTGTAGTTATCGTCGTTATCGTGGCATTCTTGCTCGCGTTCGTTTCGTCGTCGCTCAAGTCGCAGCAGGATGAGAACGTGGCTCTCGACAAGAAAAAGCAGATTCTCGCCTCGCTCAACATCCGCGACATCGACGGCGCGGAGGCTACAGACACATATAATAAGGTAATAACAGCCGACAAGATTATCGACCGCAACGGCAACGAGGTTGAGCCTGGCAAGCAGGGCGGCACAGAAGCTGGCTTCAAGTGCAACAGCGCCTCAACGAAGGAAGGCAAGCTCGCGCTTTACGTCTGCAACGTCAATGGCGAGACAAAGTATGTCATCCCCGTGTACGGCATGGGTCTTTGGGGCGGCATCAGCGGCTACATTGCCGTAAATGCCGACAAGCAGACTGTCTATGGAGCCTACTTCAATCACGAGGGCGAGACAGCCGGACTCGGCGCCGAGATAAAGGACTCTCGCGTGTGGCAGGACCAGTTCAAGGGTAAGCACCTCTTCGCTGCAGGCAAGCAGGGCATAGCCCTCTCAGTAGTAAAGAAGAATGAGGTGAGCGATCCTTCAACACAGTGCGATGCCGTAACCGGTGCCACTCTTACGTCAAACGGTGTGAGCGACATGCTTCATACGTGTCTCTCTGACTACATCAAATTCTTAACATCTAAATAAGGAGGAGGTACAACAATATGAGTTTGTTTTCAAAAGAGAATAAAGCCGCTTTCACCAATCCTCTTAATCTCGACAACCCTATCCTGGTGCAGGTGCTCGGCATATGCTCGGCTCTCGCCGTGACATCGCAGCTCAAGCCTGCCATCGTGATGGGTCTTGCCGTGACGGTGATTACAGCATTTTCAAACGTTATCATTTCTATCATCCGCAACACCATCCCTAACCGCATTCGCATCATCGTGCAGTTGGTGGTAGTGGCAGCTCTCGTGACCATTGTGAGCCAGATCTTGAAGGCTTATGTCTACGACGTGAGCGTAGAACTCTCGGTTTATGTGGGTCTTATCATTACCAACTGTATCCTCATGGGACGCCTTGAGGCGTTTGCCATGCAGAACAAGCCTTGGCCTTCGTTCCTCGACGGTGTGGGCAATGGTTTGGGCTACGCCTACATCCTCGTGGTCGTGGGTGCGCTCCGCGAGTTTCTCGGTCGTGGCTCGCTGCTTGGCTTCCAGATTATCCCGCAGGGAGCTTACGACGCTGGCTACATCAACAACGGTATGATGACTATGCCTGCCATGGCTCTCATCCTGCTGGGATGCGTGATATGGATTCACAGAGCTTATTTTTACAAAGAGAAATAAATTATCAGTAACGAGCCACAAGTAGACAAGATACAAGGAGAACGCTTCTCTCCTCGTCAACTTGTCTTCTCGTCAACTTGTCAACTTAAAAAACAATGGAACATTTAATAAGCCTTTTCTTCCGGTCCATCTTCGTGGACAACATGATATTCGCTTTCTTCCTCGGCATGTGTTCGTTCCTTGCCGTGTCGAAGAACGTGAAGACATCATTGGGACTGGGTCTTGCCGTTACGTTCGTGTTGCTCGTCACCGTGCCTGTCGACTATCTGTTGCAGACAAAGGTGCTCGGTCCGGACTGCCTTATTGAGGGCGTAGACCTTTCCTACCTGAGCTTTATTCTTTTCATCGCCGTCATCGCAGGTATCGTACAGCTGGTGGAGATGATAGTGGAGAAGTACTCGCCGTCGCTCTATGCAGCCTTGGGTATCTTCCTTCCGCTCATCGCCGTTAACTGCGCCATCATGGGTGCTTCGCTCTTCATGCAGCAGCGCATCAACCTCGACCCGTCGAACACTCAGTACATCGGTAGCGTTGTAGATGCCGTCGTGTATGCTGTGGGTAGCGGTCTTGGCTGGACACTCGCTATCGTTGCTATGGGTGCTATCCGTGAGAAAATGCAGTACAGCGACGTGCCAAAGCCTCTGCAGGGGCTCGGCATCACTTTCATCACCGTGGGACTCATGGCAATGGCCATGATGTGCTTCTCTGGTCTTAAAATATAATAAGGAGGACTTTGACGTATGAATACATCATTTATATTTGCAAGTATTGGAGTTTTCCTTGTTGTGATACTCCTCTTGGTTGTCATCCTGCTCGTGGCAAAGAAGTTTCTTAGCCCGAGCGGCAATGTCAACATCGAAATCAATGGCGACAAGACCATCAACGTGCCGCAGGGTTCTTCGCTCATGGCTACGCTCAACGAGAACGGTATCTTCCTGCCTTCTGCATGTGGCGGCAAGGCAAGCTGCGGCCAGTGCAAGGTGCAGGTGCTTGAGGGCGGAGGAGAGATCCTCGATTCAGAGAAGCCTCACTTCACACGCAAGCAGATTAAGGAGAACTGGCGACTTGGTTGCCAGTGCAAGGTGAAGTCAGACATGAAGATCAAGGTGCCCGATTCGGTTATGGGCGTGAAAGAGTGGGAGTGTACCGTCATTTCCAACAACAACGTGTCGTCGTTCATCAAGGAGTTCAAGGTGGCGCTGCCTCCAGGCGAGCACATGGACTTTATCCCAGGTTCTTACGCACAGATCAAGATTCCGGCATACGACTGCATCGACTACGACAAGGACTTCGACAAGTCGCTCATCGGAGAGGAATACATCGGAGCATGGAAGAAGTTCAACATCTTCTCGCTCAAGGCACACAACCCGACGCCGACCGTGCGTGCCTACTCAATGGCGAACTATCCAGACGAGGGCGACATCATCACCCTCACCGTGCGTATCGCCACAACTCCGTTCTTGCCGCGTCCGCAGGTGGGCTTCCAGAACGTGCCGACAGGTATCGCCTCGTCTTACATCTTCTCTTTGAAGCCGGGTGACAAGGTTATGATGTCGGGTCCTTACGGCGACTTCCATCCTAACTTCACATCCGGTAAGGAGATGATTTGGATTGGTGGTGGTGCAGGTATGGCCCCGCTGCGTGCACAAATCATGCACATGACAAAGACGCTTCACACGCGCGACCGCGAGCTACACTTCTTCTATGGCGCACGCTCGCTCACAGAGGCATTCTTCCTTGAGGACTTCTGGGAACTTGAGAAGGAATACCCCAACTTCCATTTCCACCTCTCGCTCGACCGCAAGGATCCTGTTGCCGATGCTCAGGGCGTGAAATACTACGAGGGCTTCGCCGTCAACTGCATCCGCGACACCTACTTGAAGGATCACGATGCACCCGAGGACTGCGAGTACTACCTCTGCGGACCTCCAATGCTTATAAAGACCGTAACGCAGTATCTCGATTCTCTCGGTGTCGACCCCGAGAGCATCATGTACGACAATTTTGGTTAATACAAACAAACCGGAAATTTACACAGACAATAAAGACAAAGCCGCTGTTTCATAGCGGCTTTGTCGCGTTTATGGGGGTAAGGGTGCGGGCGATGATGCAACTTTGCTCATTGCCGGTGCTTGTCCAATCACGGTCGGCGCGACGAGGCGATAGACCATTCATTGATGCGCAAATGCAGTGAATATAGTTCCAAGCAATTGCTTATTTGTAACTAAAGTTGTTCAATAAATCCGAAATATAAAAAAAAAGACGAAAATAGCCGTTAATTGAAAGAATTGCAGTAACTTTGCATCTGATAATGTTATTATTTTCAGGAACTAAAAAAGATTTTCCAAACAAAATTTAGATTAAGATGAAAAAGATTTTAACCCTTCTTCTGCTTGGCACAAGCGCAGTTGCTGCAAATGCACAGCAGATCAATGGTGACTTTGATGCCGATTGGCATAACTGCACACCCTGGTCCAGTGATGGCAATAAGACGGAGGTTGGTGCAGAGCCTTTTGGTTGGCACGTGTCTAATGTGTATGCAGCAGGTTCGAAGGTGGCTGTTAGCTCGTGCGTGCCCGGCAATGGCACAAAACAGGCCGTTAAACTGACAAACCAGGGTGTGATGGGGCAGAAGATTCCTGCCTACTTGACTCTTGGCACTCCATGGGCAACGGCTCAGGTTAAGGGCATTGGCACAATTAAAGAACATTCTACGGATGGTGGCGCTTTTGGCGGCGTGGAGTTCACGTATCATCCCGATGCCATCAGTTTCGACTATAAGCGCGACAACACGCATGGAACAGAGAACGCTACAGTAGTTGCCTATTTGTGGAATGGCTCATGGACTCAAAAGGATGTTCCTGGAAACACAGCCTTTGGACTTTTTGGTTTTCCAGACCCGACATTGACAGATATGGTAGACCGCGACCGCAACGTGCTTGGCAAGGAAAAGACTGACGCTGTTCTTGGTGGCGACGTTACAAAGACGGATGGCGCAACGAAGGTTGCCTCGCTTGAGCAGGCCATAACTGAGAACACTGGCGACGAATGGAAAAGCATGACCGTTGAATTCAATTATGGTGACAACGCGAGTGCAAAGGTGGAGAAATTCAATGTCATTTTCTCTGCTAACAACTATTTCGGCGACCGCAATGATATTGTCAAAGACAACTCTCTGACTGTCGACAACGTGAAGCTTGTCTACTATCATGCTCTTTCCTCTCTCGTTCCGCAGGATAATGACGGTAATGATGTGGATATAAAGTTTACCCCTGAAGTTTTCAGCTATAATGTAAACTCAACTTACGATGAAGATTTCACGGAAGTGAACTATACAAAGAAAGGTGTTGGTGCTACCGTTGAGGCTGCCTACAACGACGAGACTGCTCAGTACGTAATCACAGTAAAGGGTGAGGACTACAACGCGGAGACCAACCCAAGTGCCATGACTGTATACACCATACAGTATCTCAAGGCTGCTCCGACGCTCTCTTCGCTTGTTGTTGCAGGTCATGAGTTTCTTTCTGCAGGCGTGGAGGGCACAAGCTTCACGGCAACCGGCCATTACTATGCTGACGAGTTGAGTTATAAGGTGGCAGATAGCGATGAAGGCAATCCTGAGGCAACAGCCAATTATGATGAGTCCTCAAAGACTCTCACAGTTAGAGTTTCTCAGGCTGGCTGCCCGGACAATGTCTACACTATAAAGTTTGAGGACAAGGAGAAGGATGCTGTGTATCAGATTCCTAACTCTGACTTCAACAGCTGGACAGAAGCCGATGTGCTCTCTGAGGGCTGGAACTCCTTCGAGTCGGCTTCCGGAACATTGGCTTATTTCGCTTCTATGTCTCCGAAACCACAGAAGATAGAAGACGGCAAGGAGGGCAATGGCGTACGCCTCACCTCTTCCGATCTCTTCGTCGCTTGCGCCAATGGTAACTTGACAACTGGTCATATCAACATGGGCAGCACCGATCCTGCAGACGCTTCCAACTTCAACTATACAGACCGCACTGACGTCAACGGCAATCTGCCTTTCGCTGGCAAGCCAGACGCCTTCGAGGTGTATGCTCGCTTCACTCCAGGTACGAAGTCAACACATCTCCCTGCCGACCAGGACGTTACGTTCAACGGTCGCGTGCAGATTATCCTCCATTCCGACGCTGCCTATCACGATCCGGAGCTTGACTCTCAGATTGATGACAAGATTGCATCCGCATCCGCATTCATCACTCCTTGTGAGAAATGGACTAAGTTCACGGGTGAGTTCAACTATCTTCAGTCGTCATATGTAGGACAGCAGTATGTACTTGCTTCCGCTACAACAAATCCTGTTCCGGGAGCATCCATGAACGACCAGCTCGATCTTGACGAGCTCCGTCTCGTCTACTATCACTCACTTTCGAGTCTGTCATTCGACGGTAAGCCAGTAGAGGGATTCAATTCAGAGACCACACAGTACACGCTTAATGCCGACATCGAAGAGGCTGACAATGTTGAGTACGTCGTTAATGGCGTTGCTGCAACAGCAGAAAAGAGCATTAATGGCAATGTGCTCACCATCACTGTTTACGGCGACGACTACTCTGTTAATCCGGAGAGCAAGACGGTGTACACAGTCAAGTTTGAGAAGATTGTCGATAGCATCAACAACATCACTGCTGAGGATGCAAAGAGCCACGAGGTCTACACTCTTGGCGGAGTACGTGTCAGCGGCAAGCCTGCAGCTGGTCTGTACATCGTTGACGGCAAGAAGACAACTATCAAGTAAAATTTAAAGTGTAGATTTACACCTTTATTATATAAAAACTCGACACATGATGGAATATATACATATTCTGTTGTGTGTCGAGTTTTTTTTCGTTTCGTTGATATTGTTACTTAAATTTTCTTACATATAAAAATCAGCGCTTTACTTCATTTTACTTGCTTTTTTCCAATGAATGTATTATATTTGCAAAATATATTAATCAATAAACACAAAAGTTATGAAAAAGACTTCTTTCGCTATGTTGTTGGGGCTTTCTTTGATGAGTATGCCCGTTTGTGCCAATTCTTTGGATGGTTGGTTTAATGCTCCGGAGGGCAGTAGTGAATTAGTAGCCGCTACAGATGTAGCCGTGAAAAATCCGCTTGCAGAATATGTAGACATAAAGTTCGTGGGTGCTTATGGCACGTCGGTCGCAGACGGAAAGGGTAGTGTGCGACTCGTGTTCAAGATAAAGCCTCTTGTGTCTGGCTTACATTCGCTACGTATCGGAGGAAACATCAACTATCCGCCAATGCTTGTAGACGAAGATGGTAATAAGTATGAAATGAGTTTAGGATGGTATGACTATGATCTTACGGATGATATCTATGTCAAGGTACCGTTGAAGAACGAGAGCCTTTTTGTAGGTGTGCCGCAGACTGTGGCAACAATACAAAAAGTGCAGGTTGGCATCTCGATAAGCTACGAGAAGGCAGGATTGCTGCAATTGGTTGACGTACCAGTTGCGTGGGATAAAGAGTAATTTGGAAGTTTTGCTTTCTTTATTCTATGTCGGTTACATTTGTTTGATAGACTTTTTCGATATAAATGACAGACTGTGGCTGAAGAAAATGTTTGCCACAGTTTGCCATTTGTTGGGTGTTTGCATTGATCCGTAAGGAACAACCCCACGTTCTTAGAAATTGTATGTAAAGATTGATTCATATGCATCTTCTTCTTGGTTAGAGCCAATAGAAGGTATGTACAAACGGCAACCCAAATCTGAAGATAGATAGCATTCTCAGATGTTCCATAGAAGGATTTGATGTGCAAGTGTTGCTTGATCCATTTGAAGAAAAGCTCCACATTCCATCTTTCCCTATAAAGTTCTGAGATTGTAAGCGCTTTCTTTTTAGTTGCGTGCAAAGATACAAAATCAAATCGAATACACGATTTTAAGTGAATAACTGATTGATTACAAATAAATTAAATAAATATCGTCTCGTTTTAACGGGACACCAGTGAATGTAAATGAAAAAAGGCAAAAGTATCTACAATGAGATACTTTTGCCCTTTCTTGTTGTTTGACTTAAATATAAAACTCTCCCCGGACGAAGCTATGGGTATGGTTTCGTTCACGGTGCCATACTTTATGGCATAAATCTATATCTTATACATAAGAATTTTTACGGTTTATAGAAAGATGTGTGACAAGGCGTATGTCGTCACTCACGGTAGGTGATGTAGCTGGTGCTACCGCTTACTCGATGCAGCGTGTATATGTGCGTTTCAGCATCGTTATATCCGCCTTTCTCCTCAACATACACTACGAATATTCTCGCGTTGTCGGCTCCGTCGTAGTCGAGGAGGTGTGCGTATGGCATATTGAACTTGCCGTCGTTCACAGTGTATGTGTAGTATTCTCCGCCGTCAAGGTGCCAATTTCCGCTATCGGAGCTATACTCTATGAAGCCCAGTTTGTCGGGGAACAGTACGAAATAGTTCTTCTCCGCCTCTACATTCTCATCAGTCACTCCGTCACCGGTTTCGTTCTCATGTTTGTCATTGGTTATGAGCCATGTTCCTACCAATTCGTTGGTGCCGATGTAAGGCAAGGTCTCCCAGCGTGCAGGGTTGTTGTTGGTATTGGTCTTGAGCACGTCGGTGCGTTTGCTTATGCGCTTCATTGTGTCGGTGTAGCGTTTTATGCGGTTTGTACCATCCTCCTTGAAGGCGTATTCCGCAGTCATCACTCCGTTGCCGTAAGCCGTTATTGCCACATCCGAGACGTAACCGCCGGTGACGACAAACTTTCCGTTCACGATGTCGAACGTGCCTGTTCCGTCCTCATGCCAGATGTCTTCGTCGAGGCTGCTCTCCATGAATGTGTAGGTCTTGTCTTCTCCTATCACAATGCAGTTGAACTCCAGTTCCACGTCCTCGTCCCATGAGGCGATCACGCTTCCGTTCGATTCCTTTGTTCCTTTGCTGTGAATTATAATCCATGTGCCGGTGAGATCAGACAGTTTGTAGCTGTCTGGTGTGGATGGTGTGTCTTCCTCGAAGGTTATGTAGTCCACCTCGGATGCAGACATCTGTTTCACGCATATATTGTTCTTCCAAAACTTTATCTGTTGGGCTTGGACCGAAGTGGCCGCCATGAACACGGTCATGACAATTGTCTGAATCTTTTTCATGATTGTTTCGTCTTTTTAGTTATTGTAGAATTTGTAGCTGATGCCGCCTTGTGCGTTGATGATGCACACCCCTTGCGGAAGTTGGCTGACAGGTATTGATAGTGTGCCGTCGGCTGTCACGTTGGCCGAAAAGACAGTGCGTCCATCGGCGGAGTGTATGCTGACAGTATCTCCGCCCGTAAGCCCCGACACATGAATCTGTCCGCCACTGAAGACGAATGTTGTGGTGCCGCTTTCGTGTCCGGCGGTTTTCAGGTCAGTAGTCAGAGACTTGTCCAACTCCACCTTCTTCACTTCGGTGTAATCGTAACTCACCTGTTTTACTTCGTTTACAAGGATTGCAAGTTCATTGCTTGCGGTAGTCATTTTGGGCTGTTGTGAAAACAAGAAACTCACTTTCTGCCCGTTTTTCAGATGCACTGTTATGCCTCCTGATGAAGAAGCCCATAGGTTGGGGGCTAAGAGCAGCATTGAAAAACATAAAGAAAATACTTTTTTCATAAGCTGTTAGTTTTTGGTCTGTAATTAATTGTTTTGTGTTTTATAGGCATCTGAGTGCGATGCCATGAATATATGGCAAATTTAATGTTTTTAGTTGTTTTACGCAAGTTTTTTCTCTGTTTTGTTTGATGCCAGTTATTTTTGTTGTTCGGTCGCTGTCGTAAGCAATGTCGAGAACGCTTGTTTCATAGCCGTTCATATTGCGGCACCACTGCATAAAATTCTTTGCAAGTTTGATTTTCATCTTGCAAAGTTATTTCATCCACC
>ERZ808240.1911-NODE-1911-length-24283-cov-5.643305_pt1 | contig 24283 bp, 15 predicted proteins | sample MGYA00521084_ERZ808240 | MGnify/ENA primary metagenome ERZ808240 (study PRJEB31516, sample SAMN03275571) | gut metagenome | biome: mammalia-associated habitat; material: feces | host: Papio cynocephalus | place: Kenya | collected 2012-08-06 ... | reverse complement strand
TCAACTTTGCCATCGTCCTTCTTGCCGTCATCAACTTTGCCATCGTCCTTCTTGCTGTCATCGACTTTGCCATCGTCCTTCTTATCGTCATCTTTCTTGCCATCATCTGTACTGTTGGCGACATCCTGATAACAAATAGCATATGTTGAGAATTCATTAGATGAGAATGTGATATATTTAACTCCATCAGCCTCTGATTCTACCACATCTGAACCTGTTATAATATCTACCTTTCCATCATGGACTCTTGCAATACTATACTTTCTTGTCTTACCACTGTCTTTATTAACAAGATCTTCTGGTACAGCCACTTTAATCTGTACAGGCTTCTTAGTTGTTTCTACAGCAGTTTCACTTGCATTACCTACCTGCTTGGTAAGCTGGATGTCTATAAACCGTCCTATAACTGCATCCTTTAAGCTCTCAGCAACTTTCTTGTTAACAGCCTCTTTCTCGGCCTGGTCAACAGTATTATCTTTATTGCTTACCTCAACCTTTACACTAATCTTCTGTCCGCTGCTTACAGCATCCTTCTCATCATCAGAAAGATCAATAGAATCTGCATCAATAGTTACTTCTACATCTGGTGCATCTTCTTTCTTATCAACCTTAACATCAGGCTTTACTTCCTCTGGTTTAACTTTCTTGTAAATGTTATTTATTACATTTTCAACATCGTAATCTCCCATAACAGTTGCAGATGTATAATCCTTAGCCTCTTCTGATGTAAGAAGTGGTCTTGAATTATCAACAACATATCCAGGTCCATATGAACCATATTCTGCAAATCTTGCATTAGCTGCCAGATTACCACTCATGTCACCATATGATTTGCCAGACTCTACACTTATAGCTCTTCCAAGATAGCAGTTAATAAATGTTGTAGAATCATCAGCGCCCCATGGACGGGCCATTCTGTAAGATCCGTCTGCAACCTTATCCTCTGCTAAGAATCTGCATCCATCAAATACATATCCGTATTTTGTAGATGCATATGTTCTACCTGCTGTAAAGCATCCATCTGCCTTATATTCTGTATAACGTGCCACAATATCGCAGTCCTTGAATACGGATGTTCCTGCTCCATATATAAAGTCTACGTTACCTGTTATATAACACTTCTCAAAATACTGTCTTGTAACTTTATAATTTCCATCCTCACCCTTAACTCTGGAATCTGTAAGAAGAGTATCCTGGAAACCTACAAGTTTTACATTAACACATGAAGTCTTATCCGCAACAATACATAACGCATCTGCCTGCTGGTCGTTACCATTAGTATAGTTATAAGAATTCTCTATAGTAAGGTTCTCTGCTGTGAAGCCTTCTGCTGTTGTATCAACATACATAGCATTACGATTCCACATAGTGTCAGCATTACCATTGGCTACACATACTGAATAGAACAGATGAGTCTTTTCTGCATCCTCACCAAGAAGACTTATGTTAGGTGATTTAACTTCTACTCTTTCCTGATATCCACCATTCTTTATAAATATAACCTTTGTTCCCGCATTAGTTTCAGGAACTGAATTAACTGCTGCCTGAACAGTCTTATATGTAGCATGTCCATCTACCACTTCTCCGTCTTTTCCAGTATATGCTGCATCTACAACAATATCATATTCAGGATTGCATACATAATTAAATGTTTTTCTTGTTGTCTTATTGTCATCATCTGTAAGTAATACCTCAACATCATTTCTGCCTGTATTAAGTGCAAAATCAAATGAGAACTGCTTGCCTGCCTCTACCTTGCATGTTCCTGCCTCAGCACCATTTACAATAAGCTTTGCCATTCCTGCCTTGTCAGACTTCATTGCAATACTTGTTTTATCTTTAAATATAGTATCATTATCCTTGCTTACAACACTTATCTTAGCTGCTTCATTCTCATATACATACTCACCTGTATGTCCTATTGATGTAAGCACCTGTATAGTTGCTGATGGATTACCTGTGTTGCTCTCGTTTTTAGCAACTACATAATAATAGTATGGCTCCTCAGCCTTTACATCTGAATCTTCATATGTTGTCTCACTGACTGTTTTAATAAGAGTCTTTTCTCCTGTCTTTCCGAGTGATCTGTATACATCATATGATGTTGCGCCTTCTACTGCATCCCATGTAAGATCCACCTTTTTATCATCAGCCGTTGCACTTAAAACAGTCCTTGACAAAGGTGTCTGGTAATTCACTTCGTTAGAAACAGCCTCTGCTCCCTTTGTATCTCCACCATAAGGAACTACCTTAAATGAATACTTTCCATCTCCACTCATATTTTTAAATGAGAATGAATTAACCTTTGTATCTCCTGCCTTCGTATACTCTCCGCCATCCTTTGAAACATATACAGAATACTTTACATTACCTTTGCCTTCTGATGTTACATTCCATGAAAGATCAATACTCTCCCTGTCATCCGCAATATTGGCAACTGGTGCTGCTATCTGTGGTGCTTCTCCTGTTGCTACATAGTAATCATTCATATCATATACAACCACACCATCTGAATTCATAAGCTTAACATTAGAAAGGTCTGCTGTTATTCCTGAAAATGCAAAACCATACTGTACAGGATTGCCTGACTTAAGTCCTGCGAAATAAACATCTGCTGATAAATCTATAGTTGTTCCATTAGCCGCTGAATCAAGAATAACTGTTCCATCGGCAGCGACCACTTTATAATCTGCCTTATCTGCTTTCTTAGTATAAGTTACAGAATATGCAGTACCTAATTCAATGTTAGATGCCTTAGGATCACCGCAGTTACCTGAACCTCTTTTAGTACTTGTGTATGTATGCTGGAACACCTTATTCTTCTGGAAATGCAATACATCAACAGCTGTAGCACTTCCTTTTTCTGTAGAGAACTCACCTATAGCGAAGCCCTGCTTATCTGTTCCTGAATCAACTGTATTAATTGTTATATCTGCTGTTATTGTCATATCCTCAGTAGTTGTTGGGAATAATATATAATCCATTCCCTTATCTTCACGGATATTACCCTTTACAGTTGCAGAACGTGTATGGTTAACCTTTAACACATTGCCATCTGCCTCAGTTATGAATGAGTTGCCAGCATCATAATTACCTGAATAATCTTTACTTGTAGAATGTGCAAATGAAAGCTCTCCTCTTGATGAATCATACACTGACTTGTTAATAACCTCACCATCATCTGTTGTGTAATTCTCCATGATACTTATATCTGAAAACTCTGCTTCAGTTCCATCTGTTGCAAAGAAACCTACTGTCTTTGCATCTATTCCTGAAAGCTTCTCAGATTTAACTGCAGCATCTGTAAAATCCGCGTTTGAAGCAACATAATAAGTTACCTGTGTTTTTCCTTCTGCATCAAGATACTTAAGCTCAAGCTTCAGATAAACCTCATCATCACTTTTAAGCTTTCCAAGTCCGCTTGCACCATTCTTACCATTACCATGACGTCCATATCTGAACTGGTTCTTATCAACATCTGCATACAAAGCCTCAGACTGGCTTTCAGCATCATCCGCTGCATTTCTTATAAGAATACCTGCCTGTGAGCCTTTTTCAGCAGATTTTGTTACTTTCATCTTAGCTGTGAATGTTATATCTCCTTTTGCTTCACAATAATTATAATAAAGATTATCTACACCGTTATCTTTATCGAACTTAGTACCTGCTCCTGTTATCTTTACTGTTCCATTATCTCCATATACGCATGCACCTTTTGTTTCATGTTCTCCAATCTCAACAGAATTCCATATCGTCTCACGTACTTTAGGCTTGCTTGTCTCCTGATTCTGTTCCTCTGCCATAACATACTGTACTGGAGCCAGTGCACTTGTAAATGCAGACACTGGAACCATGCTTGCAATCATAGCCGTTGTTGCAACAACTGTTGCAGCCTTTTTGATACGTCTGTTCTTACTCATATTTGATAATACCTCCCTGAATATACATACGGCAAGACCCCCGTCCTAAAACCGATTGTCTTCAATCTATCACAAATTATATGTTATATCTACTCATTTTTAGATATGAATTATATTGTGTACTGATTTTTTTAGGTGTATAATATAATATATGTCAATAGCAAACATATAATCAGCATTATTTTTATGCATATTGCATATATTTTTTAATAATTTATTATTTACTAATACTAGTATAATGAGGGAGATTCTTATGGCATCACGTTTTGAAATATCACAACAGACTTATAATTCTGCTTATTCCATGAGGCTTGCACATTCACACTCATACTGTGAATTATATTATCTTATAAACGGCTCCTGTAATATGTTTATCCATGACAACACATACAGAATGAATCCTGGAACTATACTTTTTATTCCTGCTAATATCCTTCATAAGACAACTTATCTTGAAAACACTTATCACGAACGCTTATATATAGAATTTACACTTGATTACACCTCAGACTTAATAGATACTCTTGGCTTTAACCGGTTCAAGGACATATATTATATGCACTTTTTTTCCATACCGGAAGAACACCGAGAAGATATACAGCATATATTTAAAATGCTGATAACTGAAAAACACAAGCCCACAGAAATGTCACCATGTTCAATTAAATGCCACCTGCAGAATCTTCTTATAAGCCTTGCAAGATACTGTGACAATGCATTAGCATCATCAACTTCACTTGTTAATAATGTGCAGATAGTTGACACTTCAATCCAGAAAGCCATGAACTATATTATGATGAATTATAACCACAACATAACACTTGATGAGGTTGCTAATATGCTTCATCTTAACTCATCGTATTTCTCCAAAAAGTTCAAATCCGTTAATGGCTTTGGTTTCAAAGAATATCTGAATACAGTGCGCATTAATCATTCAGAACAGCTTCTGCTTGAAACCAATCTGAATATAACAGAAATAGCTCTGCAATGTGGATATGATAACAGCAATTACTTCGGTGATGCCTTCAAACATCTTAATAAAATATCACCAACACAGTTCAGAAAAATAAAGGGTAACCGCTCTGAAACTTAAACAATTATAACTGTTCGTTAATCCGCCCGAAATGTATATGCCTGCTTTACAACCGCTTCTTTTTCTTTTGTGCTCATCATAAAAAGAGATGCCCGTCAATGTTTAAGCATTAACGGACATCTCTTTACGTTTTACATATTTTATTTAATTGTAGTTTGATTATGATATCTTACAGTTTAGAATCTCAGTTCCGTATTACTGTGCTGCTAATCCTGTTGCGTAATCTGATACGTCTTCTGATAATTCCTCTACATCATCAGCATCATAATATGCTTTCAAAACTGCATCCTGAAGATTTTCTCTTGCACCCTTATTAATAGGGTGGGCAATATCCTTGAAGCCACCTTCAATTAAGTGCTTACTTGGCATAGCTACAAACAAGCCTTTATCTCCATCGATTACTCTGATATCATGTACGACAAACTCGTCATCGAAAGTGATTGATACATAAGCTCTGAGCTTTCCACTGCCAGCAATCTTCTTGACTCTAACATCTGTAATATTCATTTGTTACCCCTATCTGTCTTTATTAGACCTAGTTTCTACTCTTAATAATATGAAGGACTGTCTTCTATGACAATCTTTATTCCATTTTCGCCAACATATCTTGAATTGGCTTTAATAGTACTGTTACTTTCAACTATACAATTCTCAATATATGCATTATCTCCTATATATGCATTATTCATGATGATTGAATTCTTGACAACTGCATTATTACCAATGTATATCTTCTTAAACAGTACTGAATTATCTACTGTTCCGTTAACTATGCATCCGCATGACACAAGGCTGTTTGATACGTTAGCCCCGTAATTATACTTAGCAGGTGGCAGATCATCAACCTTAGAATATATATCTGGATACTGCTTGAAGAAATAATTCCTTACATCTCTCTTTAAGAAGTCCATATTAGTCTTATAATATGAATCTACTGAAGAGATATTGTTCCAGTATGTATCAAGCATGTAACCATATATTTTCTTGATATTTCTATACCTTACAAGAATGTCTCTTACAAAGTCATATCTGTCTTCCTCTGCTGCCTTTTCAAGAAGTTCAATAAGCAGACGTCTTCTTACTACATATATACCTGTTGATACTGTTGAAAGATTCGTCTCAAGTGGCTTCTCATCAATATCTGTGATACGTCCGTCATCCGAAAGTGCAACAACGCCATATCTTCCAATGTCAGCTCTGTTATCAAGCTTCTTTACAACCATCGTAACATCAGCTTTCTTCTCTATGTGATACTGAAGCACCTTGTTATAATCAAGCTTGTACACACCATCACCTGATGCAATAACCACATAAGGTTCGTGGCTTGACTTAAGAAAGTCTATGTTCTGATAAAGGGAATCTGCTGTTCCTCTATACCAGCTGCTGCTCTCTGCTGTTATGGTAGGTGTGAATACATATAATCCACCCTGTTTTCTACCAAAATCCCACCACTTAGATGAACTTAAATGTTCATTAAGTGATCTTGCATTATACTGTGTTATAACTGCAACCTTCTGGATATGTGAGTTAGACATGTTGCTAAGTGCGAAATCTATCGCCCTGTAGCTTCCTGCAATAGGCATGGAAGCAATAGCCCGCTTGTTTGTCAGTTCACGCATCATCCTGTTGTTGCCGCCTGCTAATACTATACCTATCGCTTTCATTCTACTTCACCTGCCTTAATTATGATTCCACCGCCTGGCAATAAGCCATCAGGATAATCCTCTGCTGTTGTAACTCCTGATATTGCTGTATTCTTTCCAACCTTGACACCATCAGGAATAACTGAGCACTCTCCAATCGTAACAAGCCCTGAGTTATATATCTTAGGAAACTTGACATTCGGTACTTCCTCACCAACACCGAGTTCTACGTTATCACCTATAACTACTTCCTCGGCTATTATAGACTTGTTGACTATGGTGTTCTTACCAATAACTGAATTATTCATAATGATAGAATCCCTGACGACAGCACCTTCTTCTATGGTTACACCCGAACCAATAACTGAATTGTATATTCGTCCATATACTTCTGTTCCATCACCAACGATACTCTTTTCAATAAATGTATTATCTGCAACATACTGAGGTGGAATTGTATCTGTTCTTGTATATATCTTCCAGAATTCCTCATAAAGATTAAATACAGGAATTATATCTATAAGCTCCATATTAGCTTCCCAATATGAACTTAATGTTCCAACATCTTTCCAGTAACTGTTATATTCGTATGCAAATATTCTCTTATTGTTGTTAAAGCAGTATGGAATTACATGCTTACCAAAGTCACATTCATTCTGATCCTTGAGCTTGATAAGTGCATCCTTTAACACACTCCACTTGAATATGTATATACCCATGGAAGCAAGGTTGCTCTTAGGGTTAGCAGGCTTTTCTTCAAATTCTGTTATCCGGTTATCCTCATCAGTAACAACGATTCCAAACCTGCTGGCTTCCTCAATAGGTACCGGCATAGCTGCTATAGTAATATCAGCATTGTTTGCCTTGTGATAATCAAGCATTATCTTATAATCCATCTTATATATGTGATCACCTGAAAGAATAAGTACATATTCAGGATGATACTGCTCCATATATTCAAGATTCTGGTAAATGGCATTGGCAGTTCCTGTATACCATTCACTGCTTGTACTCTTCTCGTAAGGAGGAAGGACTGTTACTCCACCTACATTACGGTCGAGATCCCATGGAATACCGATTCCTATGTGGGAATTAAGTCGAAGAGGCTGATACTGTGTTAATACACCAACAGTATCTATACCTGAGTTAATACAATTGCTGAGTGGGAAGTCGATTATTCTGTACTTTCCGCCAAATGCAACTGCAGGCTTTGCTACCTTAGCTGTTAAAACACCTAGTCTACTGCCCTGACCACCGGCTAACAGCATAGCTATCATTTCTTTTTTAATCATGCTACCACCTCTGATGTTTAATTTACTATCTTAAGTTGTATAAATTATACCATATAATTTCAATTAAGTAAAAATAATTTTGTCATTTTTTGGTGATTTTTCATACAATTTATTTGACATTTTATTGTTACATTTTAACATATGTATTTTTCACAGAATTTCTGCTTTATTTTACATAGCTTCTATATGCAGTATACATTTTATGCATATTAACATAACTTTATTACCAAAAATCCCATAAAAGTTCATTTTATTTAATGTTTGAAAAATGCTTACATTAGGCATATAATCTCTATAGTATAATGTAAGTGTCATAATTTACTTTTGACACTCATTTCATAGTATGTTAAACGATGTTAATCCAGAAGTTTTTAGCGCATACGTTTATAAGTCTTTGGGCTTTTGACATCGGCTTCATATTATATTACATTAAATTAGTCAGATAATCATTGTTACATATATATCATTTCAGCATTTATCTGTAACAATGAACTGGCAAACCAGTAATGATGATACTTTCATCATTATTACACATCTATAATTAATAATCAAAGAAAGAGGAACATCATATGTTTAATATTGATTTTAATAGTCCAATACATGTACATTTCATAGGAATAGGCGGTATCAGCATGAGCGGTCTTGCTAAGATTCTTCTTGACAGGCAATTTACTGTTTCTGGTTCTGATGCACACGAATCCGAACTCACACAGGAGCTTGTCAAAGATGGCTGCCATATATCATATCCACAGTCTGCAGACAACATTACTGATGGAATTGATCTTGTTGTATACACAGCTGCCATTCACCCAGACAATCCAGAGTTAAAGGCTGCCATAGCGGCTGGCATTCCAACCATGACAAGAGCCGAGCTTCTTGGACAGATTATGAAAAACTACCACACCGCTGTTAATGTTGCAGGTACACATGGAAAAACAACTACAACATCCATGATTACTGAGATACTTCTTGCTGCTGATGCTGACCCAACTATATCAGTAGGCGGAATTCTCCACAGCATAGGTGGCAACATAAGAGTAGGAAAATCTGACTTGTTTGTTACAGAGGCCTGCGAGTATACCAACAGCTTTCTTTCATTTAACCCAACATTAAACATAATACTTAATGTTAAAGCTGACCATCTTGATTTCTTCAAAGATCTTGATGATATACGTCATTCCTTCAAGCTGTTTACTGAAAAGCTTCCAGCTGATGGAACTTTAGTTATCAACACGGATATAGATGATTATGGATATTTCTACAAAGATACAGACTGTGAGGTCATAACTTTTGGTTCTGACCCTGTTAAGTCAATGTACAGTGCCACTGATATCCAACATGATAAATACGGCCGCTGCTCATATACTCTTCTTATTAATAATAAGCCAGAGGTAACTGTCCAGCTTTCCGTTCCAGGTGTACACAACGTATACAATTCACTCGCTGCCATAGCAGCCTGCACAAAGCTTGGAATACCTATGGATGCCATTCTTAAAGGTCTTAGTAACTTCACTGGTACTGACAGACGTTTCCAGAAAAAGGGGGTATTTAACGGCGTAACAGTTGTAGATGATTATGCACATCATCCAGATGAGATAACTGCAACTCTTAATTCTGCTAAGATGTACCCACACAACAGAATCTGGTGTGTTTTCCAGCCACATACCTATTCAAGAACCAAGGCTCTTATGCCAGAATTCGCCAAAGCACTTGCACTTGCTGACCATGTTGTTCTTGCAAAGATATATCCTGCCCGTGAGACAGACAATCTTGGTATTAGTTCAGCTGACCTTTGTGAACTTATTAAAGCTGAAGGAAAGGAATGTTACTATTACGAATCTTTTGAGGAAATAGAAGAATTTTTGAAAAAAAATTGTATCAACGGCGACCTGTTGATAACTATGGGTGCCGGTGACGTTTATAAAATTGGTGAAGACCTGTTAAAATAGGCATTTATCAACTTTTAAATAGCTTTTCAACAAAGTTATCCACATTATCCACATTTTTATGTTGTTATCCACAATATAGAAATGTGGATTTTTATGTTAACAACCTTTATCACACAACCTCCGTAAAACACACATTTAATCATACTTTTCCACGAGTTATCCACATTATCCACAATATCCACAACACAATCCACCTGCTTTTAACTCACTTTTCATTTAATTTTTACTATGTTATAATCTGCACTGGCAGAATTAATCCAGGGAGGATAAGGAGGATAAGCCTGTTATTAATGTACATGGCTTTTAATATATATTATGAACAACCTTACTTTAACAACAAACAACAACTACGGATACACATCCGTTTCCAATATATTTATAAGCAGCTTTGTACCAGAAGCTAATGGTGATTTCGTCAAGGTATATCTGTACCTTCTTCATCTTATAAGCATCGGCAGCTCTAACATAAGCATTTCCCTGCTTGCAGATACATTTAACCAGACTGAAGCAGATATTATGAGAGCACTTCGTTACTGGGACAAGCTTAACGTTATATCATTAACATTTGCTGGTGATAACGACAGCCTGTCCAACATAACCATAAACAACCTTAATGACAATAACGCCAACATTGTAAACAACAGCACTAATATTGTTAACAATATCAACGACTTAAGTCATATCGATAGCAATAATATTAACAGCAGTATTGACAGCTTTAATTCAGATAACAGTACCTCTTCCAATACTGCCTTCACAGGCAATTCTGTAAGTGCAAAGCATGTTGAACCTTCAAGCATGCAGTATTCCGCTGAAAAGATAAGCGAGCTTAACTCAGATGAGAACTTCTCTATGCTTTTATATGTCATAGAATCTTATCTTGGCCGTCCTCTTTCTATTAAAGAAACTAACGCCATAGTATATTTCTATGATTCACTTAACTTTTCGATTGAACTTATAGACTATCTTTTTGAATATTGCGTAGAACACAACAAGAAAAGCATTAACTATATAGAAAAGGTCGCTCTTGCCTGGGCTGATAAAGATATACATACTGTTACCGAAGCTAAGGAAGAAGTAGCTAACCATACTGACTCTGTATACCAGATTATGAAGGCTTTCGGAATCTCCAACAGAGATCCCGGACAGCATGAACGCGCTATGATATCAAAATGGGCAGATACCTACTGTTTTGATACCGATATAATCATAGAGGCCTGCAACAGAACAATTAAAGCAATACACCAGCCAAGTTTTGAATACGCTGACACTATTCTTTCAAAGTGGAAAAGCTCTAACATCTCAACTATGGCTGATATCAGAAAAGATGATGCGGCATATGCAGCAAGCAACAACTCCAAGACAAGGTATCAGAACACTTCTAAATCCGGTTCAACCAAATTCAACAACTTCCAGCAGCGTGACAAGAAGTCTGATGACTGGTACAATTCTTTACTAAGTAATAACAACTAATGGTTTTATGTCCCGGCGCACTTAACAATCCGTTATTGTGCAAATAGCGTGCGCAGAAATGAGGATTAGTGTGAAAACATATTTTCACACTCGAGATTTGCGTCTGCGCGCACTTGACACAAACTCGATATGCGCAAAAAGCGTGCGCAGAAATGAGGATTATTATGTCACTTACCAACACACAATATGCATCTGTTATGAGAATGTATGATGATATTCATACACACAACTTAAACATACAGAACGAGCGCTACAATGAAGTTATACATTTATGTCCGCAATATCAGACTATAGAAGATGAGATAATCTCCCTCTCCATGCAGGAAGCTGCAAGACGTATTGGAAATGATTCATCTGACCCGAATACCGATGAATTCACTACACGTCTTAAGTCCCTGATTAACAGAAAAACTGAACTTCTTGCTTCTATAGGCAAACCTGCGGATTATCTTGATAATATATACACATGCCCCAAATGTCATGATACGGGATATGTCAACGGCACAAGATGTTCCTGCTTTAAGAAAAAAGCCATTGACCTCATATATCATGATTCTAATTTAAAGAACATAACTGCCAACGAGAACTTTTCAACATTTTCTTTTGACTGGTATGATAAAACCACTATCGATTCTGCAACAGGACTCACACCATACAATAATATTCGCAAGGTGTTTGATATATGCCAGTCTTTTGTAAAAACTTTTGACACTGGTTTTTCCAATCTTCTTCTGTTAGGTCAGACCGGCGTTGGTAAGACTTTCCTTTCCAACTGTATAGCCAAAGAGCTGCTAGACAGCTATCACAGTGTCATATATCTTACAGCAATAGAATTGTTCAAATGTTTTGAAAACAGTGATTTTAACAAAGGACAGGATGTTGAATATCAGGATGTAAGTTATTTTATAGACTGTGACCTTCTTATAATTGATGACCTGGGAACAGAAAACTATAACTCTTACACTGTATCAAAGCTTTTTTATATAATTAATGAAAGAATTCTCAGAAAGAAAAGTGTCATCATATCGACTAACCTTTCTATGCCACAGCTTGAAGATACATACTCTGAGCGAATATTTTCACGGCTTATAAGTTCGTATACAATACTACGGTTATTCTGTGAAGATATCAGGACACAGAAGATAGCCAGGGGTAAGTCATCCGGGAAAAAATAAGCTGAAAAGAAATAAGTTAAAAAAATAAGTTAAAAAATAATTGTGAAATATACCAAATTCAATTGACTTATATAACATTTATGATTATAGTTAACTATGTATGTGTATTTAGAATTTAGTTTATAATATGATATAACTGTATATGATATAGAGCTATATCATGAATGAATTAAATTCTTTATATAATAAATATTTTATCTATACAATGGAGGATAATGCAATGCCACGAGACGAACGTCATACTGCAACAATTCCATACGGAACACTCGGAATCATTCCTTTAAAGAGCTGTTCTGCTATGGGCGAAAAGGTTGATGAATACCTTGTAAACTGGAGAGAACAAAGAGAACACGAGAATCAGTCTAATCTTGCATTTAGCGGATATAAAAGAGACAGCTATGTTGTAAGTGCCAGCACACCTAGATTCGGTTCAGGCGAAGGTAAAGGTGTACTTAACGATTCTGTCCGTGGTTATGACTTATATATTATGGTAGATGTATGTAACTACAGCATCGAGTATTCTCTTTGCGGTAACACTAACCATATGTCTCCTGATGATCACTACGCTGATCTTAAGAGAGTTATCGCTGCTGCTGGTGGAAAGGCTAGAAGAATCAATGTTATTATGCCATTCCTTTATGAAAGCAGACAGCATAAGAGATCTGGAAGAGAATCTCTTGACTGTTCTCTTATGCTTCAGGAACTTACAGCTATGGGTGTTGAGAATATCATAACATTTGATGCTCACGACCCACGAGTACACAACTCTATTCCACTTAAGGGCTTTGAGTCCGTATCATGTACTTATCAGTTCATCAAGTATCTTTTACTTGGCGTAGATGACCTTCATATTGACAGCGACCATATGATGGTAATCAGTCCTGATGAAGGTGGTATGGGACGTGCTGTATATTTCGCCAACGTACTTGGTCTTGATATGGGTATGTTCTATAAGAGAAGAGATTATACTAAGATTGTTAACGGCCGTAATCCTATCGTTGCACACGAATTCCTTGGAAGCAACGTAGAAGGCAAGGACGTTATCATCATTGATGATATGATATCTTCAGGTGAAAGTATGATTGATGTTGCTTCTGAGTTAAAGAAGAGAGGTGCAAGCAGAGTATTCTGTGCAACTACATTTGGTCTTTTCACTAACGGATTTGATAAGTTTGATGAAGCTTATGATAAGGGAATCATCGACAAGATTCTTACAACTAACCTTGTATACCAGCCAGAAGCACTTCTTTCAAAGCCTTGGTATATCAATGTAGATATGAGCAAGTATATGGCTCTCCTTATCGATACACTTAACCATGATTCTTCAATCAGTAACCTTCTTAATCCTGTTGACAGAATCCAGAAGAGAGTTAAGGAATATAATGAAAGATATTCTAAATAATCATAGTTAAATATTATAGTATATTAAGCTGGATATATTAAAAATATATCAAATCATAAAAGCATATCAGATTATTTTATATAAAAATATAATATGGTGGAAGAGTCAAAAGTGTTAGTATCACAAGTATTAGTGTCACTATACCTTTTGACTCTTCCACCATAATATATTGTTCTTTTTATCTTACCCGCTCTTTATATCCTATCGTTACTCTCTATTATCCTTAAGACTTTCCACCATATCAACCCTGTCAGCCTTTCTTCTTACCATAAACAATGACACCACATAACAACATATAACGATTAGAATGGTAAGCACAATACTCCTAACTGACACATACGGCTCATACAATACTCCCTCTATACCTGAATATATCTTAAAGATTATATCCATTATTCCATATCCGGCACCAATTCCAAGAATTATACCTATTGGAATAATCATATGATTAACATCAAGAACCATACGGTTAATCTCTCTATCCTTAAGCCCAAGTACCTTTAGCATAGATATATTGTGCCTGTTCTCGCAAACAAGCATATTGACTGACACATACAACGATGCAATACATATTATTTCTCCTATAACAGCAAGTGAATATATTATCGCTCCCATTTCATCAAGTATTGTACTCATCTGCTCCTTGATATCATCAGCAGTTACTGTCTTTGATATCTCATCATTAAGCTGCAATGCCCTGTCTGACAATAATCCATTATATGTATCATCCTTCCATCCAAGCAGTTCTCTTGCCTTATCCATATTACATACAATCAGCTTCTGGCTATTATTGCTTATTACTCCCTCTATCTTTACTGTCTTTTCTTCCATTGTTGATGGATTAACAAATGTGAAATCATCTCCTGCCTTCACACCATATGAATATGCCATAACATTTGATATATAACATCCATTACCAAGATTGGCTCTTCCATTATTAACAGTGTCTATATTAAGATATTTTACATTATTGTCAGCACCTATAAGCATAAATGAATTTCCATCATATTCATACTTGCATATAACAAGCTTATCAGTATTATCTGCATTAATACCTTGAATATCATCGGTTTCAAGCCTGTTTAATATATACTCATACTTGAAACTTCCCATACTGTCTGACCCTGTATCTATCACGTTATTAAGCGAATCGATAAACATAAATGCTACAAGTATGATAAGCGAGCCTAGAAATGCACCTAAGAATACAACAAAACTCCTTCCTGGATTAGAAAGTATACTCCTTATTGCAAATTTACTCCTTACTTTTCCTTTCTTTCCTACCATTACATGTCTGCTTCTGCGTTCATCTGCCACACCATTTAACATATCAACAGTGTCCTTTTTAAGCAGTTTGTTCACCTTATGCATTGCTTCAAGCATATATATAACTGTCGGAACTATTACACCTAGCAGCATTATAGGTACTGGAAGCACAAACTTTACCGGCATTGGCTCATAATCTGCAAGACTCAGCTCTCCATAAGGCTGCTGGATGACCTTGGTAACAATGCTTACAAGCACGCCTCCAGCAATTCCAGGTATTATTGCAAGTACACTGTAATGCCTCATTATCTGGCTCTTTCTGTAACCAAGCGCAGACAGTGTTCCTATCATTTTCTGTTCACTCTTTATCTTTCTGCCAATTATGATTGATATAAGTGCAACTGTTACAAGAGGTATAGTCACAAGAAAAACATACGCCATTATAAGAAACATCATAGCCTGGTCATCAACCATAGTTATTCTTGCATTATCGTCTTTTGACAGATATTCGCTCATTTTATATGTATCATTCATATCTTTCCTGAACAGCACCCTGTCACTATCTTTACCATATACAACTTTGTACTGGCAGGAATTCGCACCCATTTTCTCATATTCACTATCTGTCATATAAGCAAGAAAAAATGTAGAAATATTTTTATAACTGTCATCTACATTTTCAAGCATATACAGATAATCAGGGCGCAGAAAATATCCTGTAACTGTATAGTTTTTATCCCTGATTTTAATCTTATCGCCTATATTAACGTTCTTGTTAACTGCATATCCTTTGGATATAACTATCTCATCATCACTGCTTACATCACTTCCATCGATAACCTCATAAAGGTCAATCTTTTTGTCTGCCTTGAACAGTCTTACCTTATAATCATCCTCGTTTATATTCGTGAAATATTCCTTCTCAAATATTACATCATATTTATCCTCTATCTTTTCTATCTCATCATCCGGTATCTCTATATATGTCGAAAATGTTGCATCTTCAAGATTATTGTCCTTAAAAAATTCATCGCCATATCCCTTGATTCCCGTTCCAGCTATATAAAACAGATAAAACAGAAGTAATGCTACGACTGTCAGAACAGAGGCTGCTATATAAAACGAAAGATTCTCTTTAATATTTCTTATATATCTTTTATTAAGTGTCATACTATCCTCTTTTCATGCTACATATTATTCTTTCAATTGTCATATTATAAAGAAAGTATCAAAAGTAAGTATCAAGAGTAAATATCAAGAGTAAATACCTCATTTACATAATACTTAATCCAACTAAAGTTCAAGTTCATCAGCTGTAGCTCTTTCCTTATTATCGATATAATCTGCAACTTTGCCATCTCTTATCCTGACTATGGTATCTGCCATATGTGCTATAGCTTCGTTATGCGTTATTATAATAATTGTTGTTCCAAAGTCTGCATTAACCTTTTCTATGACCATAAGAACATCCCTTGATGACCTTGAATCAAGAGCTCCTGTCAATTCATCGCACAATAATATCTTAGGATTCTTAATAAGTGCCCTCGCTATAGCCACCCTCTGCTGTTGTCCACCTGACAGCTCCTTTGGAAAACGATTCTTATACTTTGCTATTCCAAGTGATTCCATAACTTCATTGATATCTAACGGATTTTTTGATATGTCTGATACAACCTCTATATTCTCCTGAACCGTAAGATCTTGTATAAGATTATAGAACTGAAACACAAAACCTATATCTTCACGTCTATAATCCGTCAGCTGTTTCTTTCCTGCCTTGCTTATATTTCTTCCGGATATGACAATATTGCCAGAATCAAGCGAATCAAGACCTCCTATCATGTTAAGCAGTGTACTCTTCCCTGAGCCTGAAGGTCCAAGTATTACATATATCTTTCCTTCATCTAATGAAAGACTCACATCATCAAGCGCTTTAACCAACGCCTCCCCTTCCCCATAATGTTTTCTTGCATTTTTAATCTCTATAAACATCCTCATACCTCCCTGCCTGTTGCTCGCTATTTATTAATCACGGATTGCTGTCTTCTGCTGAATTAAGTTAGTGTTTTCTAACTTTAGTTTGATAATAACACTAGACAATTATTATTTCAATATATTCGAATACATTTTAAAATTATTTGTACATATTAAATTGTTAATGTCCAACATAGTAAAAAAAAGGAATATAAATAAATATAGATAATGGTATAGGTTTAAAATCGGCAGATTTAACACCATAGATTTTAAAACATAAATAGACATGGATAATGGTATAAGTAAAGATCCAGATATAAATGTAGATACAGTAAAATTTTTATTTTTTGAAAATTTTATGAAAATAAAAACGGTTACTATATTATCGCTATGTAATATAGTAACCGCTATTCTAAGTTATTCAATTGTGGTTTCCTCCAAATCATTATTCTTTTAATTAATTATTCTACAATGAATATAATTATTCATAATGCTTGGTATGTGTCATATTTCCATTGGTCTATACCTTCCTTTCTCATTCAATTCCTTACATCTATATTAACATTCTTAATGAATGGTTTCGATATATAATCTATGTATTAATATACTGTTTTATGAACCTGTCTCTTATAATATGATTAATATATATCTTTTATATCGATTATTAATATGTTTAAGGTCTTGTTTGTTTGTAATTGTATATTAACACTCACTTGTATATTTGTCAATATGTTTTTTGATTATTTTGTATTATTTTTAAAATTATTTTTCTTTGTTGTTATCCATGTTGAATTGTTTGAATTGTATTGAAATTATTATCTTTTGTATACACACTTGTTGAGATGCAGTTGTATCATTATATTAATATTTTTTCAATCTTTTATAATCGTATAGCTCAAAAATATATGTACATGTCCATACAAATATAACTACATATTATATTCCTTGTATAACTCCTCTAATTGTTTCTTATCTGCTATCTTAATAAGTTCTTCTGAACGTCCGTCTTCCTTTAACTTCACTATCAGTTTAAGTAGCTTTTCTTTCATCTCTTCTCCTCCTTCTGCCTTACCTCTTGCCTCTCCAGCTTCATAACTCTGCTTCTTAACTCCAGCTATATACGCTTTCTCATCAAATTCTGTCAGTAACATATCAGTCACCTCCGCTTTGTTTTTACTAAGAATATCCTTAAGAACATTATCGCGTATTGCTTCATTAATTGCAAGTGATACCGCTTCCGCAAATATCTCTTTCTTATTGATTGCTCTCATTTCTTTCTTATATTTCTCTGTCAAATCGTCACTTTTAACTCTCACAAGCGCTATAAACTTAGAATATTCCATAAGTTTTTGACATTTTTCCATAAGTCTGCGATTACAGCCATAATTAATGTTTAACATCTTAACAATAACTTCAACACTTGGATTATCGCCACTCTCACCCGCATTATTTATATTATCCGCATTTCCCATACCTATTTTCATATCAATTATACCATTCTTATATGATGGTCTGGCATATGAATCTGATAACCTTAGTTCCTGCTTCTCTGACTCATCCTCTGTTCCATTATAGAACACAACATACTTAGTAAATGGTAGTTCAACAAGCTTCTCATTGTATATAAGCAGGTTATTCTGTTCTATATAACCTTTATATAGCTCTGCAAAATATATCAATCCTCTTACTGGCATGTTATAGTTAATGCTGCTCTGATGTTCATAGAGGTTCAATTCGCTATTTATGATAAAAGAAATATCATTCTTATAGCCTATGTATATCGCGTCCTCTATCGTATTAATTGTTATAAGGCTGTCATCTGTGTGATTAGTATCATTCAAAGCATTATATAGACTTAACAAATCTTTTTTGTTATTAAAGACCTTTCTGAATAGTGTATCTTTATATTTCCTGTTTAATTTTAACCCCATATATTCTCCTGTGCTTTTATATTCTATATTTATTATTAGAATTTTAATCTATTAATAATATTATATATTTATAAAAACACACTTTTTATATATTTTCAATATCATTTTTATACTTTCGTTGTAATCCAACCAATATATGTTGTAATTAGTCAGTTTTATGCTTTTAGTTTTATATCTTATTAATCGCATACATCACTTATATGCCTTATTAACAAAAATACCGGCTCATACTCACATGGATTGTATGAACCGGTATTTTTATTTTAATTATTATGCATTACATATTTTATTAAAATGCTGTTGAAAATTCAACTGCATTTATTATATATGTAAATGTTATACATTATCTGGATTACTGAAGAAGTGTAAGAACACCCTGGTTAGCCTGATTAGCCTGTGCAAGCATAGACTGTCCAGCCTGAGCTAAAATACTGTTCTTGCTGTAGTTAACCATCTCTTCTGCCATATCTGTATCACGGATACGTGATTCAGCTGTCTGAAGGTTTTCAGCTGCTGTATCAAGATTGTTGATTGTATGCTCAAGTCTGTTCTGAACAGCACCCATCTGTCCTCTTGCCTTAGATACTGTCTTGATTGCATTATCTATTGTTGTTGTGGCTTTCTTTGCGCCATCCTGTGTGCTCAAATCAACATTTTTTCCATCTACTCCAAGAGCTGCCGCACTCATATCACCAAGTGTAAAGCTCATTGTCTGGCCTTCATTTGCACCAATCTGAAGTTCAATACCACCTACGTTCTTTGATGATGATGTATCTGCTTTAAGCTTTATATCTGTTCCATCAACTTCTGATGCAATTCCTGTTTTAGTATTAACAAGACTTGACATTGCTTTTGCATCATCTTCATCTGGTGTTGTATTTGTTGTTACAACATAATTCACATCACTATAACCTGAATTCTTTAATGCCGCCTCTCCAGCAGCAGTAACATATGCAAATTTCTTTCCATTGACTTCAAATATTGAGTTTGCAGGATCTTCTGTACTTGCGCCTGTATAAACATTAAGTTTTGAAACATCTAATTTATTATATGTATCATTTCCTGTATCAGCTGTCTTTGTTACTGCTTGCGCATGCTGTGTCCCATTATTTTCTTCTGTAACAGCCTTTACAGCTGCACCTGCAGAACCTTTTTCCTTTGCTGTAAATGTAATTTGACCTGCATTATTTGTAATATCAAATACATCTGCCAGTTCTGTTTTTTGTAATTCTGCCACATATGCATCTCCAGATTTAGTAGCATCTCCAATAGTATACTCTGTTCCATCAGCGCCCTTTACCTTAGTATCAACTCCCGTTGCTGTGAGCGATACACTTACGGTCTTAGATGATCCATCTGCTGTTTGATATGTAACTGAAAATGAATTAACTTTTCCTGCTGTTGTTCCTGATGTTGCAGAATTTACAGCCGCAGTCTTAAATTCTCCCGCCGTTGCTGTCTGTTCTGTTACAGCACCATTAGCTTCTGCAACAGTATTTACCTTTGATTCCACTTTATTTCCTGACTGTGAACCGTCAAGTAACTTCATAGTGTTAAATTCTGTAGTTTCAGAGATTCTTGTAAGTTCGCTCTGAAGCTGTTCGATTTCGTTCTGTACTGCCTCTCTATCGTCATCTGTCTCTGTTCCGTTAGCTGCCTGTACTGAAAGTTCTCTCATTCTCTGAAGGATTGAATGAGACTCATTTAAAGCACCTTCAGCTGTCTGTATAAGCGAAATACCATCCTGGGCATTAGTTGAAGCCTGGTTAAGACCTCTGATCTGACCTCTCATTTTCTCTGAGATTGAAAGACCTGCTGCATCATCAGCGGCACGATTGATTCTGTAACCTGATGATAACTTTTCTGTTGACTTAGACTGTGCAGATGAAACTCCGCTTAACATTCTGTTAGCATTCATAGCTGACATATTGTGTTGTACTACCATAGTGTGTACCTCCGTGTAAATATAATATTTTTAATAGGGAATCCGTTCCCACATTTTTTATACCCCTGCCGATATCTCCAGAATATTTGTAATATGCTATATAGAAAATTGTTCATATTAATTATTTACTTACTCCCATGTAACATATTGCCTTTTTGACTTTTCCGGATATAACGCATATTTATTCATTTTCATAATATTGATATGCCTGCAGAATGTATAAAAACATTTATAATAAGCAGAACTTCCATGCTAATTCTGCGTATTATCTTTGTTTGCCATCTTGTCTTCTTTAATCAGACGGCGTATCTTGTTAAGTGTGTCTGGTGAAAGCTTTGATTCTGCATAATAAGGAGATATGAAACGTGAGGCTTCTTTGCCTTCCTTCTCTTTATTCCTTGCAAGAACCTTGCTCCTTACTATGTTCAGTTCCCTTGGTGCATCTATCAGAAGATGTATATTTCCTTCGGAACCTCCTGAATAAACAACCCTGATATCTTCACCTATGTTGATGAACTCACCAGGTTTAATCGTAAGCTTTAACATATAACCTCCTTGTTAACCTGTTATCCGCAACAATTTATCTTAAAATGTTGCATCCTTTTGAATTAAATGGAGGATTTGATATGGGAACAGCACAACCAATACGAAACGATAAAGAATTAGAGGCTTTTAGAAAGTACTATCTGGAGCAGAAACCGAATTACAGGAATTACGCACTTATATGCTTAGGTGTCAATTCGGCATTAAGAATAAGCGATATTCTGAAACTGAAATGGAGTGATGTATATGATTCCGGGAAAAAATGCTTTAAGAAACACATAATCGTGACGGAGAAAAAGACTGGAAAAGAAAACAGAGTTGCTATTAATACAAGTACAAAGAATGGATTGCAGACGTATCTTAACAGTCTTCACTACTTTGATGTAGAGGAATATATATTTATGGGGCAGAAAGAGCACACACATTTATGCCGGTCACAGGCATTCCGTATAATAAAACAGGCAGCGGCATCACTTAATATGGAGACAGGAATAAGCTGCCACTCTATGAGGAAAACTTTCGGATATTACGCATGGAAATACGGAACACCACCAGCAGTTCTTATGGATATATATAATCATTCATCATATGAAATAACTAAAAGATATCTGGGAATAAAACAAGATGATAAAGATTCAGTATTCTTAAGTGTGAACTTATAAATAACTTATAAATTCCAATAAGATTATTAAGTATGATTTGTAATAAGAATAAGATAAATAATTGTTAATCTTATATATAAGGTATACATCGAATTGCATGCAAGCATGCACCGACGATGATACCTTTTGACCCTTTAATCATATTATGTCATATAAAAATATTGTTCTATAATATTTTTATAATTTTATAAGTATTTATAGTTAAGTATTATTATTATGTGACGATATAGAATATGTAATTGAGTAGAACAAATATTCAAAGGATGCAACATTTTAAGATAAATTGTTGCATCCTTTTTTATATTAATTATATGAATTATAGAAGATTTTATTCAATATGTTTATTTCGCATCATAATTTGCGCTTTTTCATCCAAGAGCATAATAAAGTACTTTGTGCAAGCATAGCACTTTGTTATGCTCTTGGCTGTCACGGCTCATTGCTTGCTCACATTAGGAATATAATGCATGATACAGCTTCAAGAACTTTTCATCTCTTTGTGCTATTGTTTCTTCATCCTTGCCATCTGAATAATCATAGAAACCTTTCTTACTCTTAACTCCATACTCACCGGCATCATAATGCTCTTTCAGAAGTTCTGGAGGTTCTTTAGAATCGCACAGATCCTTACATAGATACTCACTTACATGATAAAATGTATCGATACCACCTAAATCAACTACTTCAAGTGGACCAAGGCACGCATATCTGAAGCCAAGTCCATATTTCATGACGTCATCTATGCCTTCACTTGATACGACACCTTTCTTAACCAGATCCAGTGCTTCCCTGAGTACAGCCAGCTGAAGTCTGTTAGCTGCGAAGCCAAGAACATCTTTATTGACAATTACAGGCTTCTTCTCTATCTTGAGAGCTAACTGATAGATAGTCTGCGCAACCTCATCTGTTGTATTATCACCTTTTATGATTTCAATAAGTGGAACAAGATGAGGTGGGTTAAACCAGTGCATACCTATGAATCTTTCTGGTTTCTTAACCGACTGGGATAATCTGTTAATAGAGAGACCGGATGTATTCGTTGTAATAATCGCATTATCATTTATAATCTCTGATATAGTCTTGTAGAATTCATCTTTAATCTCTACTTTTTCTGTAAGATTCTCTGCTACAAAATCACAGTTCTTAAAGCACTCTGTTGAAGTTGTATATGTTATGGATTTAAGCAGCTTGTCTGCGGTCTCTCTGTCCATATCTCCAGACTTCACAAGAGTCTCAACATTTTCCCTGATTCTGTTTTCTGCTCTCTTAAGGCTCTCTTCCCTATGGTTATACAGTGTAACATTATCGAAGTACTTTGCATATATCTGTGCCATAGATGAACCCATTGTACCTGCTCCTGCAATTACAATATTATTAATTTCCATGATAATCTCCATTTCTGCACACATTTTGCACATATTGAGTTTGTGTCAAGTGTGCGCTGGCACAAATCCAATGTGTGAAAAATCCAAAATCGATAATTCACATCAAAAGCGGAGCAATACTCACGCATCACTCCGCTTTCAAGAGGAAAAACTTATATTAAATTCTATATTAGAAGTCTACCTCTGTATCATAGTAGCAACACTTGAGGAGCTTCTCCATCTCTTCCTGACTAGGCTGACGTGGGTTAGAACCTGTACATGCATCCTTAATAGCATTAGCTGCTACTTCTGGAAGCTTAGCAAGGAATTCATCCTCTGGAACGATTCCCTGTTCTGCTGGAAGTCCACCCTCACCATAATGCTTAATACACTGTGGAATATTAAGTTCATCATTCATCTTACGAAGCATAGCGATTAAGTTATCAATCTTAGCCTCTGTTGTATCTCCACCTAATCCTAAGAAATCTGCTATGTATGCATAACGCTTAGCTGCTGTCTCATCCTTAGAGTTATACTTGATAACCTTAGGAAGATACATAGCATTAGCTGCACCATGAATAATATGTCCACCTGAGAATGCTGCACCTGTCTTATGTGCCATAGAATGAACGATACCAAGTAATGCGTTAG
>ERZ808240.1910-NODE-1910-length-24290-cov-10.798680_pt1 | contig 24290 bp, 34 predicted proteins | sample MGYA00521084_ERZ808240 | MGnify/ENA primary metagenome ERZ808240 (study PRJEB31516, sample SAMN03275571) | gut metagenome | biome: mammalia-associated habitat; material: feces | host: Papio cynocephalus | place: Kenya | collected 2012-08-06 ... | reverse complement strand
AGCAGATCAGGCAGATCCTGATCGCGGCCGGAGAGCCGGCAGAAAAAAAGAGACCAGGACCTAAACCAAAGGAAATCAGACAGATAGTTGTAAAACCCATGCCGGACTGTGTGAAAAAAGCCATAACGGAAAGGATGATCCGGTTGACGGAAGAAATCGACCGGGCGACAGCAGAATTACAAGAGCTTGACGCTTATATGAAGGAAGGAGAAAAGAAATGATAGAAACATATGGAACCTGCATCTATTGCGGACAGTCACAGGTGATCAGAGTGCCTGAGGAGACAGACGAAGGAGAAAAGAACAGAGAGGCTACTAAGCTGTGCACGTGCGGCGATGCGCAGCAGTTTAAGAAAATTGAACAGTCGATAGACATAGCAGAAAGCATCATAAAGACTGAGTACGCATCGGATCCGGCCGCACAGGATCTGCTTATGGCAGCAGCCAGACCGGTTGCGGAAAATCTGCTGGACAGGCTGACAGTCAAACATAATACCGTGACGTATAAGCTGATGAGAAAAGCAGACGGTACGCTAAAGATCGAAAAAGAGACAAAGCGTGTGGAGGTCAAGGAAGCATGAGTAAGAAAAAGATGAGTGCTATTGCAGAATTCAAAGCAGAGACAGAGAAACACGGCAAGACATATGCAGAGTTGCAGGTGGAAGAAACGCTACGGCAGCAGGCGCTTGAAATAGAGCGGGAGCGACGGAAAAGAAAGCAGGAAAAAGCTGTTGCCGTTGCAAAACAGAAAAAAGGTTGAAACACCGGGCAGAGTCCAAAAGAAACAAGTTTACCTCATATATCACAGAACAGGTTTTATCCGGCCGGCTTATGCGCCGGTCGGCAGGAGGTGACGCAGTGACAGACGGAGAACTGATTCAAGAGAAGAAAGACTATCTATATTCATACAAACCGATCGAAAGACGCATCAGGCAAATAGAAGAAGATATCGCACGTTTAGAGCTGGAAGCAGATGGAGCAAGAGCAATTCAGTATTCAGATATGCCAAAAGGTTCGGCGGATCTACAAAGCCCACAGGAAAAATATGTGACGATGCTTGAAAAAGCTATCGAGAATAGGATAAAAGCAAAAGCAGAGCTTGTGCAAAAGCGGGAAGAAATAAAACAGGCAATCCATAAGATCGGAGATGCAGATATGGAATGCCTGCTTGAATACAAGTACCTTGACAGACTGCGAATGAAGCAAATATCGCAGCGGATGAAGTATGAAAGGACACAGCTGTATAGGATACACGACAAGGCTATAGAGACTTTTCAAATTCCTTACAAAAAAAATAAAGATGGGACGTTATGGGACATTTAGATGTGTTATTATGATAGTGTCTTCAGTTGGTGAGAGACATTGGTTAAATCCTTCTCGTGTAATAGGGGCGTGGCTGGTTCGGCTGCGCTTTTATTATGCGAAAATGGGAGGCCGGGGACTAGGTACTTCCGGGATCTACCCCCAGATTCGGGGCTAGCGACGCCTGATTCTTGCATTTTTGCGAGAAAATTTTTCAGGGTATGTCCGTCCTGTTTTTACTGATTTACATAATCATAAGTAAAGACGAAAAGAAAAAGGGAGCGTGGAAAGATGGAAGTGAACCAGAAACAACTTGCGAAAATACTGGGATTGACAGACAGACACGTCCGACGTTTACGGGAAGAATATGGACTGTTCAAAAAAAACGAGGGAAAGCGGACATACACACTTGAGAGTTGCGTACCGGAATACATCGCATACAAATTGGAGGATGCAGGACGGTCAGGAAGTTCCTACAACAAAGAAAGACAGCAGGCTGAACACGAAGAAATCAAAAAGAAAATCTCAATGTTGAAACTCAGAAAACTGCAGGGGCAGCTCCATGAAGCAATAGATGTGGAAAGGTTTCTCACAGACATGCTGTACGCCTTTAGGGACAAACTGCTTGATATCCCGCAGAAGGTTGTACCGATGCTGATAGGAGAGGATGACAGCACAGTCATAGTGAGCATTCTGGAAAAAGAATTGTATGAAGCACTGGATCAGCTCAGCGAATACGATCCACTGAAGATTGACGAAGAAGAAGGAACAATGTTTGAAGACGATGAGGATGAGGAAGATGAATAATGCCAGGAAAGAAGCAGTTATCAAGACAAAGGACGGCTAATCTTTTCAAAAAAACTCTGAAAAAATGTTTGAAATCACCCGAAAAGCTGACTGTGTCGCAGTGGGCTGAAAAATATAGAGATTTGGGGAATACGTCGGCAATATCCGGGAAATGGTCAAATGACATGACACCGTATCTGGTAGGAATCATGGATGCGTTCTCGGATCCGTATATTCAGGAAATCAATTTCGTGAAGCCGACTCAGGTCGGCGGTACGGAATGCATGAATAACATGATCGGATATGCCATCACACAGTCACCCGCGCCGATGATGATGGTGTACCCGACAGATGAAGCAGCGAAGGACATGTCGAAAGACAGGATTGTCCCGTCTCTGACTATGACGGAGGCGATCAAAGAAGTATATGACGAAAAGAAAAGTAAGCAGCAGGCGCTGAAATTCAAAGGAATGACGCTGTATATCACAGGCGCTGGAAACCCGAATAAAGTGGCATCCAAGCCTGTCAAATATTTGTTTTTCGATGAGATTGACAAATTGCCGGGGGCATCGCAAAAGGAAGCATCCCCTTATAATCTGGCAAGGGAGAGAACCAGAACCTATCCGTACAGCAAGAAAATATATACCTGCTGTACGCCAACATTGAAAACAAATTATGTATGGAAGATCCATGAAGCGGCAGAAGCACAGAAAGAGTTTTTCGTGCCATGTCCGCATTGCGGATCTTATTTTGTATTTAACTTCCACCAGATCAAATACTCAGAGGACAAGTCACTCTCAAACGAAGTAAGAGCAGCAACAGCAGAATATGTCTGCAAAGAGTGCGGATGCACGATCACGGACAAGGACAAGATCAAGATTCTCCGAAAGGGTATTTGGAAAGACACAAAGAAAAAAGGAAATGGAAAACCGCGAACAGTTTCATTCCATCTGAACTGCCTTGTATCAAGGTTCCTGACATGGAAAGATATTGCCCTGGAATTCCTGAATTCCCATGACGATCCGGAACAGCTACAGAACTTCGTAAATTCATGGCTTGCAGAACCGTGGGAAGAAACAAAGGTGAATGCCTCTGTACAGACAGTGTTGGATAGACAGACAGATACACCGGAGCTTGTAGTACCGGACTGGGCAAAGATGCTGACAGGCGGCGTGGATGTGCAGGAAAATTGTGTATACTGGACGATCCGGGCATGGGGCGATCATATAACAAGCCAAAATATTGCGCATGGTCAGGCGCTGTCATTGAACGAAGTCGAGACCATTATGAACTACGACTTTAAAAAGAAAAATGGAGATATTGCGCAGGTGGAGCTCTGTCTTGTTGATTCGGGCGACCAGACAGATGATGTCTATGAATTTGTCGCTTATAATCTGGACTGGGCTCTGCCATGTAAAGGATCCTCTCATGCAATGATAGCAGATTTTAAGATATCAAAAATCAACAAAGAGAATTCAAAGGCTTACGGACAGGAGCTTGTTATCATCGATACAGGGAAATACAAAGATAAGATCGCAAGCAGATTGCAACGGAAAAACGGACAGGGATCCTGGATGGTATTCAGAGGATGCGACGAGACATATGCGCAGCAGGTTACAGCAGAGCACAAGGTCACTGCGAGAAATGGAAAAAAGGTGGAAAAAGTATGGGTACCCAAAACGTCTCATGCGGATAACCACTACCTGGATGCAGAAGTATATGCATTTTGTGCGGCTGAGATAAAAGGTGTGAAGTACTTGTATCTGGAAGGCAAAGAAGAAGCGGAAGTTGCACCGGTGCAACAGCAGTCAGATCCTGCAGATGATGAATGGCTCACAAACAATAATGACTGGTTGGGAGAATGACATGGATAATGTAAACAATGAATATAATCCGGAAAAGATGCTGAGAGAAGTCAACAATGCGATCTCGGCTATTTTTAACGGCGGACAATCATACACGATCGGTTCAAGAAGCCTGACAAGGGCAGATCTTTCCAAACTGTACGAAATCAGAAATAACCTGATGGCAGAAGTACAGAGCATGCAGACAAGCGGACTGATGGATGATACGTACGTCGCTTATTTTGGAGGTAGATGATGAACTGGCTTGATAATATCATTGCATTTGTAAGCCCACGTGCTGCAGCGGAGCGACAGGCATACCGCTATGTGCTGGATGAACAGAAAAATTATGACGCTGGAAACAATATGAGGCTGAATGCAGGATGGTATGCACAAAATAATTCCGCAGAAATGACAGATAGATATGATAGGGATCTCGTCAGGGCAAGAGCAAGGGATCTCGAACGCAACAGCGACATTGCCAACTCGGTCATTATTGCATATAAGCGGAACATCATAGGATTCGGTTTTTCACTCCGAGTAAAGACACCGGACGAAGAGCTGAACAAGGCAATTCAGGAATACTGGATTGAGTGGTGCAAAGCTAAAAACTGCGACGTGACAGGAGAGCAGCCTTTTATGCAGATGATGCGCATGGCAGTGCAGAGGAAAAAGGTTGATGGTGGCATCCTGTTCCGGAAGTGCTATACAGACGGTGGTATGCTGGCATTCAAGCTGCAGGCTCTGGAAGTGGATGAAATAGATGCAAATGCGATCGGACCGGTACACGGAAAGGATAACAAGGTTGTGGCCGGTATCGAATACAACCGATTCAACAGGATAGAAGGCTTTTGGCTCAGACAATATGACATAAACGGATATGACATCAACCGGTCAGAATATGTGCCGGCAAAGGATGTCATTTTTTTATACACGAAAAAGCGGCCGTCGCAGATCAGGGAAATGTCGGACATGGCTCCGACTATGACGAGAATCAGAGATGCGAACGAATTTATGACAGCAATCTCAGTCAAGGAACGTATTGCAGCGTGCCTCGCGGTTTTCATTAAGAGGATCAACCCGCCACAGATCGGACGCACAAGGGAAAGCCAGACGATCAAGAAAGATTATTCCGGAAAGAAAATCACACCGGGCATGATCCGCGAGCTGAACGCAGGCGACGAAATCCAGGTGGTGAATCCGTCAGGGCAGTCTTCTGATGCAGCAGGCATGATCAAGCTGCATCAGAGGATGATCGGAGCAGGGCAGGGATTGTCGTATGAAGCAACAAGCCGCGACATGTCACAAAGCAATTACTCTTCTGCACGTCAGGGAATCATAGAAGATAACATGACGTATGAAGAGGACAAAGAACTGATCGTTGAGAAAATATTTGACGAGGTATATGAAACTTTCGTCATATCGCTGTTGCTGCATGGATATATCAAGCCGAAAGATTTCTGGCAGAATAAAGGAAGTTATCTGAAACATGAATGGGTACAGCAGCCGAAACCATGGATCGATCCGCAGAAGGAAGCAAATGCAACAAAGATTGCATTAAATTCTGGCGTTAAGACATTCCAGCAGATCGCGGCGGAAAACGGCAAAGACTGGAAAGAGCAGATCGATGATGCGGCAGAAGCGTTAGAATACGCCAGAGAGAAAGGAATTGAGATAGGAGGCATTATATATGGCAAATCAGAAGACGAGCTCTACACAGATGAAAAAACAGATGAGTAGAGAACTCTCTTTCCGCGCAATGGAGGGAGAAGGAAATGAAAGACGTTTTGAGATCAGCTTTTCGAGCGAAGAACCATACGAAAGATGGTTCGGAATAGAAATTCTCGATCATAGTGAAGGTGCAGTAGATCTTACAAGACTGCAGGAAATGGGGGTAGTCTTGTACAACCACCACAGAGACATTGCCATCGGTAAAGTGGTAAGTGTGAGCATAGAAGATGGAAGAGGGAAAGCCGTGATCGAAATTGACACGGACGAAGAATCGGAAAAAATCTATCAGAAGATGGTATCCGGAACGCTGAAAGGCGTATCAGTTGGTTACCTTGTCAATAACTGGGAAGAAGTGGCAGCGGGAAAGAAGTCGGAAGACGGACGTTTCCAAGGTCCGTGTTCAATTGCAAAAAAATGGATGCCATATGAGGTTTCCATTGTCACGGTTCCGGCGGACATATCGGTTGGAGTGGGAAGAGAAATGGAAGAAAACACAGCAGAATCAAAGCGCAGTCTCGCAATGTTCGAGCGGCAGCTTTTGATCAATAAAAATTTATTATCATAAGGAGGTACCGGAATGGGTCCAAAAGAAAGAAGAAATGCTGCCGTAAAAAGACAGCAGGAACTACTCAACGGCGCAAAAGCAGAGGGAAGAGACCTGACAGCGGAAGAGCAGCGTGAGTTTGAAGAACAGCAGACCATTGTAGACGCGGCAACGCGGGAAATCGAAGCGATGGAGCAGCAGACGGAAGGAGAAAACCAGCATGAGCGTGGTATGACAGAGGAACGACAGCGCATCTCTGACATCATGGCTCTTGGAAATGAATTCGGCATCGATGTCAGATCGTTCATCACGAATGGAAACAGCATGGATGAGGTAAGAGCAGCCGTGCTTGACCAGATGAGAAGTAGAGGTACGCCTGGAGCACAGGGCAGAGGCGGTGTAGAAGTCACAGGAAACGGTGAAGACAGATTCAGGGCAGCGGCATCAGATGCTCTTATGCTGAGAGCTGGACTTGCGCTGGAAACACCGGCAGCAGGTGCACAGGACTTCCGAAACATGAGCATGCGGGATCTTGCAATCCGTTGCATGGATAATCACACAGATGCAGATTATCAGAAATCTTCGTCAGAAATTTTTGATACGATGCTTCGTGATTACGCAAATCCAGCAGCAGCTTTCCCTGCGATCATGGATCAGACAGTCAACAAGGCATATGTCAGTGCATACAACGAAACAGAATCAACCTTCGAACAGTTCTGTTCCGAGGGCAGCCTGAAGGATTTCAAGCTCTCACCTCATAACTACCTTGCATCTTCAGCAAGCGACTTCGAACTTGTAAGAGAAAACGGAGAACTGAAAACAGAGGAGATCAAAGACGATACACTTCTCCCACAGAGAAAGCTGGAGACATACGGAAAGACATTAAGCCTTTCCAGACAGGCGTTCATCAACGATGACATTGGCTATGTAACCTCTATTCCCGCAAAACAGGGACGTGCAGCAAAGAGAACGATCAACAAGCAGGTATACGATATTTTGGTTAAGAATAGCGTGATCTATGATGGAACAGCACTTTTCACAAGTACACATGGCAATATTGCTGATAATTCCAAAGGAATTCCGAATAATGCAGCAATTCAGGCAATGATCATTGCACTGTCCATGCAGAAGGATCCGAACGGCAATCCGGTATACATGAGACCGGGAACAATCATTGTACCAACAGGATACGGTTTTGCAGTAACGACAGCAATCCAGTCTGCCACAATTAAGACTGCCGACAATGATCACGCAGTCAACCCGTTATACACATATGCATCGAGAATTGCCGTTGTGGAAGAGCCGATGATCAATGTACTTGCATCAGAAGCAGGGCTTTCCACGGTGCCTTGGTTCATGGCAGCAGACAAGGGAGACGCAAGAGGTATTCAGATCGATTACCTGAATGGTAACAAGACGCCGTCCATTGTCAGAAGCCAGAAGCCGGGAACAGCAGGCATCACATGGGATGTACTCTTTGACTGGGGCATCACAGTACTTGACTACAGAGGACTGGCAAGAAATGATGGTGCAGCCATCGGAAGCAACTTTTAAACCGGGCGGCATTTGCCGCCCTCTTAAGGAGGAAAGAAAATGAAAGCGAGACATATTCAGAACGGTCATGTGATCGATTATACCAATGGAACGGAAGCGGTCATTGAGCCGGGCACACTTGTTATGATCGGAACAGTGGCAGCAGTCACAGCAGACAGGATCGAGGTCGGACAGACAGGATCCTGTTATGTTGGAGAAGTGTATGAACTGGAAAAAGACAATTCAGAGATTACGCAGGGTGCATCGATTTACTACAGCGCAACGGCAGGTAAGGTTACCACAACATCAACCAGCAATACCTTGATCGGTTATGCGTTTGAAGCAGCAACAGCAGGCGCATCGAAAGTCAAAGTAAAGCTGAATTCATAGGAGGAGAACAATGGCGAAAAAGGTAGAAAGACAGCAGCCGGGACAAAAGCTGGTTGCGCTTCGACCAATCCTTTTCAGGGGCAGACAGTATAAGACAGGAGACAGACTTCCGGCAGACGATCAGAAAATGGTAGAGGCATGGATCCAGTACAAGTCGGCAAAATGGGAAGGGCAGGAAATGAAGAAAAAAGAGCCAGTTGCACCGGTGCAACAGATGGATGAAACAGCAGAATAGGACAGGGAGCCATGACATTTAAAGAACAACTGAAAGCTGATCTGCAGCAGACCTTTTTTAATACAGAAGAATTCGGAGAGGAACATATCTGGGATGGACAGGAAATCAAGGCCATTGTAGATAGTGATGATCTGATCGCAAAGTATTCAAGCGAATTTGAAATGCTTGAGAAGGGAAGCTCACTTGTCATGGCTCCTGCTTATGAATTCCGGAAAAAACCGCAGACGAACGCTGCGATTATATTCGATGGAAACTATTACGTGATTGACGAAATTAAGGAAGAAGCAGGCATGTATGCAATCTTTTTGAATGCAGCAAGGAGATGATGTCATGGAATTTGAGGTAAAGGTTGATACAAAGCAACTGGAAGAAATGACAAAGGCTGCTAAAGAATTCGCTCCAAAAGCAATAGAGCGGGCAAACCGGGATGCAATAAAAAAAGGAAAGACTGCACTCAGCAAATCGGCGCGGGAACGCTACAACATGAGCAAGAAAGATTTTGAACAGTTCGTCAAAACGAGAGAGGATCGAATAGAAGTTGAATCCAGATTGCTTACAATGGGAACAACGACTCATTTTTCCATAACACCAAAAAGTTACATTTCTCAAAAAGATATAGCAGTAAAAAAGAGAAAAAAGGCTACAGTAACAATACAAAAAGGAAATAAGAAACGGATGAGGCACGCTTTTATTGCAAATCCGGGAAAAGTACAGAATACAATGCTGTGGCAGAGAGATAAACAAACTGGAAAAATCAGTCCCATTAAAACAATATCCGCCGCACAGATAGCATCCAATAAAGAAATTTCAGAGATGACATTGAACACTATGCAGGAAGCACAAAAAGAGCGACTGGAGCATTATATCGAAAGGGAGTTGGAAAAACATGCAAACCATTAAAGGAAGACTGGAGCAGATCCAGTCTTTTTTGATTGAGAAAATCGAAAAGGAAAAGATCAGATTACCGCAGGCTCCGGAAGAAGGTATGGCTGGCGAAAAAACAGATCTGGCCGCTCCGATTGTGGCGGTAGGCAACATCCCTCACGCCAATTTCAATATCATGAGTGCAAGGCGGGAGTTTTTCAACGCTCCTTATGTCCTGGTGGGAATGAAAGAGGCAAGCTTCGATTACGACGAGGAAAGGCTTCCTATTCTGATTCAGGTATGCTGTTACACGGTAGAAAGCTATAGAGACAGCAATGTACCGGATAACATGGGAATGCTGGATGCCCTGAATCTGCTCGAAAAAATCAAGAACTGGATCAATCAGGATGCACCGTTTCCGGTAGAAAAGCCATACAGCATAGGCACGTATGACACGTTCGACACAACCTATCCATATGCTTTTGGATATATAGGATTCACCATCATAACCAACGAAGGCACAGTAAACAGAAAAAAGTTCAACTATTAGGAGGAGAAAATGAGCAGAGGTATCAATGCAATACAGGAAAAAAGCACACCGCTCTCAGTCAGCAGAACAGCTGGCACATATCCGGCTTACATCGGACAGGCTCCAATCTGGCAGATCGATGATCCGGACTGGCAGGATAAAGCAGGCAAGCTGTATCTGGTCACAAGCATCGATCAGATGCGCCGGGAAATTGGTTACTATGAGCCGGAAAGTGGTGCATGGGGCAAGGATACATCATTATGCGCCGCAGCAGCTTATCACTGCAGGGTGCAGAGGGTGGTTCCGTTTATCGTGCTGGTCAATGCAGCGAGCATTACCGTGTCAGAAAACACAACTTCAAAGGAAGTAAACCTTGCAGCGGGAGAAATGGCAAAATTCAACACGCCGTATATTGTCACATCCGAAGTGACGGTAACAAAGACGGACACCAACCTTGTAAAAGGAACAGATTACACGGTGCAGTATGATGATGAAGGCAGAAATCTGATTGTGACAGCACTGAAAGATACAATGAAAGGCGCAAATGTCAATTACAAAGTTGTAGAGACAGGCAGTCTTCGCTTTGAAAAAGACACACTTGCAGAGCTTGATTTTGTCGAGCAGGATCTGGGATATATCCCGGATACAGTATGCGCACCATTATGGGATACGGAACTGGCAGATGCAATCATGACAATTGCGGAAGGACAGATCAACGCCCACTGGTACACACAGGGATATATCCAGCTTGCGGGAGAAGACATGGCAGCAGCGGAGGAAGCAGCCAAGACAGTGAAGTCAGCAAAGGTTAAGAAGCTGTGGCCGTGTGTAGAGGTGTCGAAGCTGATCTATCCTGCAGCAGTTGTGTATATGGCAGCAAAAGAAGCTGTGGATGCGCAGAATAACGGAGTGCCGTATGTATCAGCGTCCAATACACAGGTAAGCATTGACAGGCTGTGCACAGCATCCGGCGCAACGATCAGACTGAATCAGAAGAATGCAAATGATCTAAATGATAAAGGAATTGCAACTTTTAACTTCTCGGATATGGCATGGGTAACCTGGGGCGTGTGCATGGCGAATTATACGGAAGAGGGCAGAGACACTATCTCGCCGGATGAGCTGAACGATGTGGCAGTACAGATGAGAGATTATGTATCAAATCTGTTCCAGCATGATTATGCACAGGCAATCGATAAGCCTATGAGCGTCAGAGATGCCAATGATATCGTCACAGGATTCCAGAACACGCTGGATGTCATGGTATCAAACGGACAGTTGATCTATGCAAAGGTAGAATTCAAGGAAGATGAAAATTCAACAGCAGATCTCGCGTCCGGTGATTTCACGTTCAATGTAGCTGAGACAAATACGCCGCCAAAGAAGTCAATTACGGCAAAGATCAGATACGATGCAGCTGCACTGGCTGATAGTTTTTCGGAAAGTGAGGTGGAAGGTTAATGGCTGAAAAATTTGTAGATAAAATTGAGGATCTGCTTGCACAGGTAATTAAGGCAGACGGCAACAAAGAACTTGATAACCTGCTTTCATTTACACTTCCGGATGTGACTGCAAAGACAGAATCAATCAGCGGCTATTCGGGCATGGTTGGAGAAATTTCGTTCCCGAACTGGAGCGAACTTGAGACTATGGAGCTGTCACTGAAGTTTTCCAATTATCCGGATTCACTGAAAGAATATCTGACGACAGGATCTGTCACTGTCAAGCTGAACTGGGCAGAATCATATGTTAATAAGTCCGGAGCGCTGGCATATGATTCGTATGCGGCAACATTATCAGTATTCCCGGCAAATCTTCCGGGCGGCGATAAAAAGAAGGGTGAACGATCTGAAAACGAATTCAAGTCACAGGTCAAAGCATACAAGCTTATTAAAAACGGAACAGAAATCTGCGATATCGATCTTTTGACCGGAAAGGTCAAAATTTTCGGTACGGATATGGCAACAAACATGAAATCAGCACTGATTAAATATTAGGAGGAAAGAAAATGATGGAAGCAACTGAAACAAAAACAAAATTCGAGGATGAAGATATCTATGAAGAAGGGCTTGGTGAAGAAGAGCCGGATACAGATGTGGTGGATGAAGAAGAGGAAAAAGTGAAAGAATCAGGCGTATTTACCTTGACAGAACCTGTTTTTTATGAAGGAGAACAGATCAGAAAAATCCCTTATGATTTCAACAATGTGACACCGGTACAGTACCAGCATGTGATCAAAGCAGTCAGCAAAAAAGAAAACGTGACAGTACCGGAACTGAATACAAATGTGCAGTTCACTTTATTCTGCCGTGCAGCTCAGATGCCGGTTGCTGTTCTGAAATCAGTAAGTAAGATTCAGGACTTCACAGCAATGTGTGCAATTGCCCGGAATTTTTTATTGTCAAAGCAGGACGAGGAAGAGGATGTCCTGTAATTTCCGAAAAAGCATACTTCATCACAAGATATTCAAGCACATCATATAATGAAGTTATGAGCCTCTCTTTTGGAGAGGCTGATGCGCTTTTTCTTGGAATATGCAGAATCATAGAAGAGGAAAATAAAGCAAGGAAGAAAGCTATGAGGAACGAAGATGGCTAAAACACTTAAAACCACGCTTCTTCTTGCAGGAAAGTTGGATGCATCTTTTAATAAAGCGTTTAGTGCAGCGGAAAAAGCTGCAAAGGTGTCTGGTGGTAAAATAGAATCAACAATCAAAAAGATTCCAAAAACGGCAAAAGAGGGAATCAATAATTTGCCGAAAACAATCGAGCAAGGAATAACTGCTTCAGTCGAGAAAACATTGAGCAAGGCAGAAAAAGCCGTAAAGACTGCAAGCAATAGGATTGGTTCTACTTTAAAAAAAACAGGTCAGATTGCTAAAAAGGCAGGGGTGGCAGTCGCAGCAGGAGCTACAGCGGCCACTCTTGCTATAGGTGCATTTACTACAGCAGCTGCACAAAATGCTGCGGCGCTGGAGAGCTCCATGGCAAACGTAGGGACGTTGCTGGATGGAACGGCGGAACAGGTAAAAGCAAGAACACAAGAATTATCCGCTGATGTAATTAAGGTTTCAAATGCAACCGGCATATCGACAGATGAGTTATCATCTGGTCTGTATGATGTTATATCAGCGGTTGGAGACACAGAAGACTCCATAAAAATCATGGAAATCGCCGCAAAAGCGGCGGCTGCAGGAAATGCAGAAACAGCAGAGGCAGTATCCCTTCTGACGGCTGTTACAAAGGGATATGGTGATACATCCGGTGAAGCATTTCAGAAGGCGTCAGATCTTGCATTCCAGACGGTTAAACTGGGGCAGACAACGTTCCCGGAACTGGCGGCATCAATAGGCAAGGTAACACCGCTTGCAAGTGCATTAGGTGTACAGCAGGAAGAATTATTTGGTGTATTCGCAACACTGACAGGTGTTACAGGATCAGCAGCGGAAGTAGCAACGCAGTACAAATCAATACTGGCAGGCCTCATGACTCCATCAGAAGGCATGGCAACAGCACTTGAGTCAATGGGATATGCTACGGGTTCTGCTGCAATCGAAGCCCTGGGATTCCAGGGAACATTGCAGGCACTGATGGGGACTGTAGATGGCGATACGCAGTCAATGGCCAAGCTGTTTAGCTCGGTAGAAGCGCAGACGGCGATCCTTTCTTTATGTGGTGCACAGGCAGACAACCTAACGAGCAAGACGGATGCGATGAGAAACTCGGCAAATGCTACAAACAATGCATTCTCGACGCAGACGGACACACTGGAATACACAATACAGAAGATTAAAAACCTTGGTCAGAACTTTATGACACAGGTTGGTCAGAAAATACTGCCATATGTAGCAGAACTGGCTTCGAAAGCGTTGCCAATGATCACGCAGGCACTGGATGATATCATGCCTGCGATCGATGCGATAGCAAGCAAAGCAGGACCGGTTTTCGAAAAAATTATAGCAAAAGTAGGACCTGTATTGTTGGAAGGAATACAGGAAATACCAAATATATTGCAAAAGGTTGGAACCGTAGCAGGAAATATCTATGCAAAGGTTAAACCGTATATAGGAACTGTAAAAGATCTTATATCCGAGATACCGGGAATATTCGATACGGTATCCGGAAAGGCGCAGGAAGTTTGGACGATACTTTCCCCGGTCGTATCAATGATCATCCAAAAGGTACAGGAAATTGCACCGGTAATCATAGGATGTGTGAGCGAAGCAATTAGCTGGATTATGAGAATCGGACAGGCGATAGCGCCGGTCGTTGCGGTCTTGGCAGCAACTCTTGCACCGGTGATTCAGGAAATTATCCCTATACTCTCTATCTTGTGGGATGTGGTAGGACAGATCGTACACCTGGTCGAGCAGGTATCTCCGGTTTTAACAGTCATCGTTGGAGTACTGGGACTTATTGCGACACAGGTTGCGGGCAGCATCATATCAGTTCTGAAATCTGCAATGAAGATTGTACAGGACGTGATCCGCGTAGTAGGAGATCTGTTTGACATCCTTACTAATCTGGGATTGTTTGTTGTCAATGTCCTTACGGGAAATTTTGCGGCCGCTTTTGGAAACTTGGCAAATATAGTGAAAGCAGCGTGGGACGGCATCAAAGCAGTAGTACACGCAGGTCTTGTTGCAATTGTATCGCCGATCAACGCACTGATCGAAGGAGCAAATAAAGCAATCGGCGTATTCAAGGGCAAGAAAATACCGAAGATTGAGATACCGGCATTTGCACAGGGAGCGACCGTATCAGAGCCTACACTTGCATGGGTAGGCGAAGGCAGAGATAAAGAAACAATTATCCCGCACAATAACTCTCCAAGGTCCAGAGCACTGCTTGCGGAAGCAGAACGTGGTGTTTATGGCTCTAGCGGTGGAAAAAAAGAAATGAGCTTTGTGTATGCACCGGTGATCAATGGAGCGGGCGATTCGATCAAAGCGGAGCTGCTGGAGGATTACGAACGCTTCAAAGAGTGGATGCAGAGATACAAGGAAGAAGACGACAGAGAGGTATTCGCATGAAGGTAGTTGCAAAACAGGGGCAGACATGGGACATGATATCGAAACAGGCATATGGGAACGAATTTTACACGCAGGAACTGATGCTGGAAAATTCTAGCCTTTGTGGAATTTGTGTATTTGAAGGCGGAGAAGAAATTGAAGTACCGGAACTGGAAGAAGAGGTTGACAGTGCATGGAATTAACGATCAAAGGTGAGAACATATCAGAACCGATCAGCAAGTGTATTTATACAGAAAATGCAACAGGAAGAGCTGATGTATTGGATATAACGATAGATGATTCGAGCAGGAACATTGAGGCTTTGAGACTAAAAAAAGGAGATATCATATCTGCATCGAATGAAGCACAGAAGAGTGGGAAGATGTATATCTCACACGTATTTTATACAGGAAGTACAGTTGCGATCAGAGCGCTGTCGACCGACGCAAAACGGTTTACAGAAAAAACACAGTATAAAAAGGCAATCAGTTTTGAAGAGATCACAAAAGAAGTAGCAAATGAAACAGGGTATGGACTTAATATGGTTCATACCCTGAATCTATACTATCAGGAGGTACAGAGACAGAATGAAACCCCGGTTACGTATCTTGCAAGACGGCTTGCACTGGAAGGGTTCCAGATGCGCATATACGACGATACAATTATTATTTTCGACGAGCGGATCCAGGAGCAGAAAGATGCAGTGGATGATCTGAGCGAAGACAAGCTGCAGCAACTGGCTATGAGTACGTCAGATGCAGGACTGATCGCAAGTATCAGAAACAGGTGCAAAGCAGAAGGATATACTATAGATACATATACACAGTCGGGACTGCCCGGAAAGGCACTCGAAAAAAATATCCTATGTAGTTCCATTGCTGAGTCCGAGAGATTCTGCAAAGCGATCATGAGAGAAGCAAATAAATACGAATACCTGACCAGCGGAAGGCTGGAAGGATTAAATAAATCTACAGGGCAAATCATAGAATTTGAAACGAATAAAGCTGGGTTTTCAGGCAAGAAGTACATATACAAAGTTGCACATGACCTTGTAACCGAAAACCAGATGTTATATATGAGAAATGTGATAGCAGGAGGCTATTAAATGATCAGGGGAACAGTGATCTTAGTGGAAGAAAAAGAAGCCCTTGTGTTATTTGAAGGGCAGAACATACAGAAATATGTGAAGATACCGCGCCATATTACAGATCTTAAAAAGGGCGATGCGGTTGCGGTATGCTTCGAAACGCAGATGCATGGTGGAATGATAGTAGGTGTTGAATAATGGGTAAATGGAAGAATGTGAAACTGAAATCGAACGTATTTGCACAGTTTCATACAAAACAGTTCTACATCGGGCAGAATGACCTCAATACATTTTCTTCGTTCTCTTCTTCATCCAGTCTGGAAACGGAAGACAAAGAGAACGGGCAGAATATGCCGGTGGCAACCAATAAACATATAGGTGTTGGAGATATGAGTATCACAATTCCGTTAAACGAAGTGTATTCAGACAACACAGCAAATAAAAATGTATCAAAAAAAATGAAGACAAGTGTTCGATCTGAATATGAATGGTGGCGCAACGCCTGCCAAAAAGGACTTACATCTTATTTTTACATCGGCAAAAAGCAGTTTGGCGGTAATAGATGGAAAGTGGTAGGCTGCTCGATATCGGATCTGGTGGTAAATGCAAACGGCAGTTGGAGAAAATGCAAGGTTACCATATCTTTTAAAGAATACGCCGGAGGTATCTCAAAGAAAGACGGCAAAAAACTGAAAAAAGCAGCAGGCGGCCTTATGAAAGGAAAAAAGACAAGAGTGAGGAAAATCAAAGTTAAGAAAAAGAAAAAGTAGAGGAAATGCCATGTATAAGTATAGAAAGGATCTGTCAGAGGAAGAAAGAATATCGCAGAATATCACAAATCTGCTCGAAGCGGACAAAGGAGCAGTGGCATATGACAGGGATCTTGGCGTGGATCCGGAATGGAAGGATCAACCGGACGGAATGTATGATGCTATGATGTTATCAGAAATGACAGATCTTGTGAATGAAAAAGAACCGCGTGGAACAACAACGCTGGAAATTGGTGATGATGATGAATTGGAGGTGAACGTAGAAATTGCTGAGCTTAGTTAACTGGGAAAATGATGAAATATTGGATGCGGCTATTGAAGCATTCGAAAAGGAAGCAGGAGAACAGCTTTTTGCGGGGGATGAAAGACTGTGGCTGATCAATTCATTCATGTACATGGCTGACGTTGTCGCTGGAGAAATCAATCATATTGCCAATAATAACCTGATCATGTATTGCGATGAAGAGACTCTCATGCTGAAGGCGGAAGAAAGGTTCATTGAAAGAGAACCGGCAGAGAAAGCAAGCGTAAAAATGCAGTTCACAATTACCGGAGCAGGAGAGAAGATAACAATTCCGAAAGGCACAAGAGCGACGGCGGAGGGAACACTTTTTTTCGAACTGCCGGAAGATTTGGTCGTAGCCGCAGGACAAACAACTGCACTAGCAACCATGCAAGCTGTGGAAGCTGGAGTATCATACAATGATGTTGAGGTTGGAAAGATAACGATACTTGTAGATACAATACCATATGTAACACATATCGAAAACACAGAAGCGCCTACTGGTGGAAAAGACATTGAAGATCTGGAACAGTTCCGGTTGAGGGTACTCAGAGCACCGAAACAATACAATACGACCGGCGCACAGGATGCATATGTCGAAAATGCAAAAGCGGCTGATTCACTGATAACAGACGTTCAGGCTGCCAATAATGGACCGGATGTATATGTGTATGTCCTGTGCAAAAATGGAATCATACCAAATCAGGACATACTTGATGAGGTAGAAAAGCGCCTGACTGCAAGCAATAAGAAGGCTCTGGTAGATAGATTACATATAGCAGCTGCTACGCCCAAAAATTATACGATCAATCTCACATATAAGATTGCCCAGAGTGATTTTAGCAGAGCAACAGAGATACAGGGAAAAGTACAGGAAGCAGTACAACAGTTCATTTCAGATATGCAGGCTAAAATGAATATAGATATCAATCCTGAAATCTTGAGAAAATATATATACAACGCGGGCGCTTCATCGGTATCGATTTCAAGTCCAAACTACGCTAGTGTAGGAAAAAATGAAGTGGCAAAATGCACAACCACAAATGTAGCGTATGAGGGTGTCCTGTGAGGTGAGCCATGAGAATAAATGAAGTAAAAATGATCGATATTGTACCGAACAGCATAAGTCACGATGCGACGATTAAGGGACTTTGTGCTGCAGCAGATGTGATAATGCATAGACTGGAAACGGAAATGCCAAAAGCAAATCTGTTTGAAAATCTAGAACTTTTTGCAGAAAAGGATTTGGATGCGATTGCAGAGGCGGAAGAGATACCATGGTATGATACCTCATACGATAGACAAGTCAAGATCGGTATCATACACGATTACGAAAAATTCGCAATGATAATCGGAACAAAAGCTGCAGTCGAAGGCGTGACGACTAACATTTTCGGAGAATCTGAGGTGGAGGAGTGGTATGAATACGGAGGTTCGCAATATGGGTTTAAAATCCATACGCAGTCGCTGCTGACACCAAATATGAATGAAATATTTACGCGAGTGATTGACCATGTTAAGAACATGAGAGCCGGTCTTGAGTCGATAGCTGTCAACAGGAAAACAGCGCAAGCTATATTTGCAGGAACAGAGCAGTTCAGCACAGTGCATCCAGAGCCGATTAAAGACGGATACAAAGAGACAGAGACAATTCTATCAGAGACACAGAAGATGGGAACAGAGCAGTTCAGCGCAGTGCATCCGGAGCCAATCAAGGACGGATACAAAGAGATAGAATCGGCAGCAGCCGAACAGGCAGGAGCAGCTGCAGGGCAGTTTGTCTCATATAAAGCGCCGCCAATTCAATAGTTTCAAAATTCAACCGGTTGTGTTCACAGCCGGTTGAATTTCTATAAAAATAAAGAAAGGAAGGAAAGGAATCATGCCACAGGTATTTAATCCGGCAGTACTGACCAATCAGGGAATTGCACTGCTCAACAAGGCACAGGCAGGTCAGTGCAAGATCGAATTTGTCAAAATGGCGGTCGGAAGCGGATCATACGCAACGAGCGAAAAAACGGTATCAGCATTGCAGGCGCGTACAGCCCTGAAAGCTGAAAAAAACAGCTATAAGTTGATATCGAAAAAACTCAAGACAGAAAACTCTGTGCAGCTAACAGCAATGATCAGCAACCAGGATCCATTGACGCTTGAAACACTTGTCACAGCGGGGTATTACATCAATGAGATCGCGTTATACGCAAAAGAATCAGGTGCAGCGGATTCGACAGCAGTTATTTATTCGATCGCGGTCGTAAGTGGAGCAAATGGAGACTTTATGCCGCCATACAACGGGCACAATCCGGCGCAGATCACGCAGGACTTTATCGTTACTGTTTCAAATTCGTCGGCAGTCATTGTGAATGTAGCAGGACAGGCTCTGCCACGAAGTGAATTCGAAGCGCTTGGTCTGTCTGTCACGGATGGAAAAGTAGTACAAACAATTAACAAATAAAAAACAGGAGGTAAAAAATGAGTGAGGTAAGTAAGTTTTTGATGACAGATGAAACTGGGCTTGCGATTGCGGAACAGATGCGACTGCAAAATGAGATTCTGTCTGCTATCGGTTCCGGGGTGGCGTACAAGCCATCGTCTCTGAAAGACGTGATCAATATTATCAGAAGTGGTAAGGCAAGCACGGTATTCCAGATCGGTGATCAGATTATTCTGAAATGGAAGGATATTACAACAGGAGCAGAGTATGATTGCCCGATGGATGTCGTCTCTTTCCAAAATGCGACACTGCAGGATGGAGAAGAGGTGCCATCTATGAGATTACAGTGCCATTATGCGACGCTGTACGGTGTACAGTTTAACAATTATCAAGCGTTTTATTATGCAGAAAATGGACTGGCAGCAGGCACGTATCACATCGAGATTGGTACAACATGGGGAAATAATTGCGTAGCTGGCAAAAAGTATCAGTTCACGATTACACAGGCGGTTCCGGCGGGCGGTCAGCTTGCAGGATTCAGAGGTGCGCCGGATCAGGCACCTTCTACTTGGAAGGTATATACATATGCAAGCAAAACGGCAAAAGAAGCGATGGAAACAGTACCAGTCACAGAAGGGTCAGGAGGCACAAAACTTGGTGTATTAAAAACAGGCGGCGAAGGAAACATTAACTGTCTGCAGCGTGTAGCTTACGGCTACAATCGCTGGGCACAGTCGGCTCTCAGACAGTGGCTCAATTCCGACAAGGGGGTAGGCGAGTGGTGGACTCCACAGAACGACTTTGACCGTTGTCCGGATCAGCTCACAACAAAAGCTGGATTCTTGACTGGATTCGATCAGGAATTCAGAGATGCATTGAAAGCCGTTAAGGTTGTGACTGCGCTGAATACAGTAACAGATAGCACTTCGACTAATAGCGTTGATCCACTGGAAACAACATACGACAAATTCTTCCCACTCTCATTGGAGCAGATGAGCATCAATCCACAGCTTGCTGGAGAGGGCGAAACCTGCCCATATTGGAAGAGAGCATCACAGATGACAACAAAGATGCAGCAGTATCAAACATATCCTCAGATTCGTACATTTGCGATTGAGAATCACACTTCACCGCAGTACGTCCGCTTGCGCTCGGCTGTTCGTGGCCATTCGTGCTATACGTGGTACGTGACCTCTAGCGGCTCCGTCAACAGCGGCTACAGCGCGAACTGGGCCATTCGCTGCGCCCCGGCTTGTGATTTCTGCTAATCAGCAATCAATAAATCCCGGCACCCACGGATGCCGGGTATAATTTCAGAGAAAGGAGGAACATAGCGTGTCAGTACCAGTTGGAGAGAGAAGAGAAAGCAGACTGGAAGTATTCGTGCAGGCGTTGGATTTAGTAACTTACACTCTCAGAATCACGAAGAACGAGAAAATTTTTCTTCCGGAATACCAAAGACAAGTTACCGACGACATTATCGAGACTGCAAAGAGTATCTACATCGATGCTTGGGATGCCAACAATGTAAGGGTAACGACTAAAGATGATTGGAGAGTCCGCAGGGAGCTTCAACTTCGTGCGGCCAGGGAATGCAATAGACTCCTGGCTCTGATCGGAATTGCAAAATCCTCGTTTCATCTCAAAAATAAGCGAATCAAGTTTTGGACCGGTAAGGTTTTGAAGGTTCGAGGCATGATCCGTAGTTGGAATGAAAGTGATAGTAAACGCTACTCCCAAATTGTGGAGTAGTTTTCACTATACGGATGTAGGCTAAACGCAGAACGTCCGCTTGCGCTCGGCTAATCGTGGCAATTCGTACAATACGTGGTACGTGAACTCTAGCGGCAACGTCAACAACAACAACGCGAACTGGGCCAATCGCTGCGCCCCGGATTGTGTGGTATTAAGGACATAAAGGCTATTCCGTAAGAATGGCGCTCCAACCAATCAAACACAAGGAGCCTGCATCCGGCCGTAAGGCGAACAACACTGTAGCGATGCGGTCAGCCGTAGAACGACTGTTACCCGCTGTCAACGCTATGGACCTATCTATAAGTTTTATGGATATGGAAGAAGTAATCGGCTTTGAAGCCTTATATGATTCGATGCACAAGTGCAAGAAAGGAGTTATTTGGAAAGAGTCCGTTGCACATTATGTATTGAACAGCCTGGAGGAAACATACAAGCTCAATGAGCAGTTGGAAAATGGAACCTACAAGGCAAGGCAGATAGCAAAATTCACGATAACCAGGCCGAAGAAAAGAGAAATCATCAGTGTATGTTTCAGAGACCGCGTTTATCAGAGAAGTTTGAATGACAATGCACTGTACCCAATAATGACAAATTCGTTCATTCGTGATAATTGGGCCTGCCAGCGTGGCAAGGGTACCGATGATGCGAGAGACAGGATGAAACTATTTCTGCAGAGGATGTACCGGAAGTATGGTACAGAATTTTACGGTCTGCAGATAGATGTGCATGGGTATTACCCGAATATGCGGCACGACTTAACCAACGCAATGTTGGAGAGAAAGTTGGAACCGGAAATAGCAAAGCGAGCCATTGATGTACTCGACGGACAGTACGCCGGAGATGTTGGGTATAACCCAGGAAGTCAGATGGTTCAGATTGTTGGTATATCGGCATTGGACGACCACGACCACAAAATCAAGGAAGATTTGGATGTGGACGAGTTCGGAAGATATATGGATGATTCACTTGCGTTCCATCCTTCCAGGGAATACCTGGAATACTGCAGAAAGGTGATCGGCGAGATATTGGCCGAGAAGGGGTTAGAGTTCAATCCGAAGAAAACGAGGGTGTTTAGCATTACGGACGGTTTCACATTTTTAGGTTTCAAGTACCGGCTAACAGATACCGGGAAGGTTATTATGATAATCGATCCGAAGAATGTCAAAGAAAGACGTCGGATATTACGAAGGCTGGTGAGAAAAGCCAAACAAGGCGAGCTCACAAAGGCTAAGGTAGACGAGTGTTATTACGCTTGGAGAAATCATGCCAGCAAGGGCAACAGTTTTAAGCTCATGCAGCGCATGGATAAATACTATAAATCATTATGGAGGTAGAAAATGTTAGAAATTAAGATGAATAAAGGCGATGTGGATGGCATGAGACGGAGAGAATCCTTAGAAGCAGAATTTGCAAAACTGAGAGCAGATACGGATTACATAGCCATGATGCAGGATGTTGAAATCCCGACAGAAGAAAGCGAGGAGAAAGAGTATGAATAAAGAAGAGTACAGTAAAAATTTTGAAAAGATCAAAAAGTATTACGATGCTGGATTTTGGAAAAAAATTCAGGTCAAAAATGCAGTAATCAAAGAAAAAATCACAGCTGAAGAATATGAAGAAATCACAGGCGAGAGATATGAATGCTAGTACGATTGCAGATATCGTAGATTCGATGGACCACGTGATTGAGGAACAGCAAAAGCTTATTAAGATACTGAGAAATGCACTTCTGCAATATATGTCTATAGAAGAGATGGAGAGAATGGAAGAGGAAGGAGGAGTGACTATATGAATGAATTAGGAAAAATCAGATTACTTTTTATTGCTTTTTTTACAGCTATCTGGGCGAAACTGGGGGTGCTTGCGATTCCATGGTTATTATTGCTTGTACTTAATATCATCGATTATGCAACAGGGATTGCAGCAGCCCCGTATCGAGATCCGGAGGATGAGAGACCAGTCAAGAGTTACAAGTCAATCAGGGGTATACAGAAAAAGGTGTGTATGCATTTGCTGGTTGTTCTGGGATATGTCATTGATACGCTAATAAAGACATCTCTCGCAAATGCTGGGTGGGGGATCGCGTATCCGCCGATATTCGCAATAGCGATTTCACTATGGGAATCATTTAATGAAGATATTTCGATTCTGGAGAATATATCGGATGTTGGAACCCCGATTCCACCATTCCTAATGCCTATACTTAAGATGATGCAGAAAAAAGTGAACGAAAAAATGGAACAGATAGGAGATGATCCAAATGAGTAAGCAAATCGGACAGGCAGGACTGCAGCTTATCATGCAGTTCGAGGGATGTAAGCTAACAGCATATAAGCCTGTATCAACGGAAAAGTATTATACGATTGGATACGGACATTACGGCGCAGACGTAAAAAAAGGCATGAAGATTTCGAAGGCTCAGGCGGAAGCATATCTGATTGCAGACTGTCAGAAGTTTGCGAACTATGTTGACAATAAAGCATATGTACCGATTACACTGAATGACAACCAGAGAGATGCGCTGATCAGCTTTACATATAATTGTGGGGCAGGCAATCTGAAAAGGTTGTGCGCCGGAAGGACAGCAGATCAGATCGCTGCAAAAATCCCGGCATATAATAAAGCTGGTGGGAAGATCCTGAACGGACTGACCAGAAGAAGGAAAGCTGAACAGACCTTATTTCTTACACCGGTAAAATCCGGAGTTGCACCGGTGCAACATAATTATAAGGTAGGAAAAAATTATGTAACAAAGGTAGACCTGAACGTAAGGACTAGTGCTGCAGGAGCACTGAAACGCTGGGACAAGCTTACGGCAGGCGGGAAAAATCACTCTGATAATGCACAGGGATATGCGGTACTCAGAAAAGGCACAACAGTCACATGCAAAGAAATTAAGGTTATTGCGTCCACTGTATGGATGCGGATCCCGTCCGGATGGATCGCCGCAATCGCAAAAGATAAAAAGAATATTGTATAAATAAAAAGGCCTGAATGCGGTATAAAGTAATAAATACACAGCATTCGGGCCTTTTTTATATTGCGTTTCTTCTATATATAATAATAGCAAAACAACAGAGAGTATTTATCTATACTTATTTTTTATGTTGAATTCATAGCTAACATCCATGTGCTAACGAACTGGGGCATTTTGAAATGATCGGTGCGATCGTGCATCAGCTGACCAGAGATC
>ERZ808240.1907-NODE-1907-length-24324-cov-5.451234_pt1 | contig 24324 bp, 20 predicted proteins | sample MGYA00521084_ERZ808240 | MGnify/ENA primary metagenome ERZ808240 (study PRJEB31516, sample SAMN03275571) | gut metagenome | biome: mammalia-associated habitat; material: feces | host: Papio cynocephalus | place: Kenya | collected 2012-08-06 ... | reverse complement strand
AAAAAGACGGAAAAATGATGGTTTATCAGGTCACCTGTGCAAACCAAGGTTTTTAATTTTAATTGTTCGACTTATGTTGGATATAGCGCTACTCCATTTGCCAATATTTTCATTAATCCAGATGATGATCAACTTGGATATGATGACCTATTTCCTAGCGACTTTATCCATCGTTTACACGCATCACCAGAATCATATTTTGGCGCCGATAAGGTTTTTGGTAATCCAGAAAATCAATCAGCTCATCTAGTTACTTTAGACGAAGAGGAGCCTTTATTTCTTCCGGCTAAACATAAAAAAGATTATCAATATCCCGGACTTGCTCAATCTCTAAGAACTGCTATTTGTAATTTCTTGATTTGCAATTGCATAAGAACGCATCGTGGGGATGGAAAAAAGCATAGATCTATGATGGTGAATATATCTGCTTATAACGTAATTCACGAAGACATTAAAAATTGTATTGAAGATTATGTCGAGACATTGAGGAATACAATCTCTCAATATGATAAATATCCTCTTGAAAGGTTTTTAAAAAATTCTGAAATGAGGAGAATTTATGACATTTATACCAAGGATACTTTCTACACGAAGAAGAGCAATAAATATCCTCATCAATCTTTAAATGAAGAAGTGCCATTTTCAGAAATTAAAAACCTTTTATTCGATGAAATTTCAAAGTTTAAAGTAGCTGTAATTAATAACAAATATAAAGGTGATCAACGCTTCAAATACAAAGAATATAAGGATACAGGCGCTAGAGTAATTGCTATCGGTGGCTACGTCCTCGCCCGTGGTTTAACTTTGGAAGGGCTAATGACTAGTTACTATAGTCGCAATGCCAGTGCTTATGACACTCTATTACAAATGTGCCGTTGGTTTGGATATAGACCTAATTACGAAGATCTTTGCCGTGTTTATATGAGCCAAATAAGCATTGATTCTTTCGATGCGGTAATTGATGCTGTAAACAATTTGGATGAGCAAATTACTGTTATGAAAGCCGAAGGAAAGGCGCCTAAGGATTTTGGCCTAATGGTAAAAGAATGTCCTGACACATTAGAAACTAAGCTTTTAATTACGGCAAGAAACAAAATGAAAAATACAACTTCTGTAACGAGAGGTTTGAATTATTCTGGAGTTTCGATTGATACATCTAAGCTTTTTAAAGATGTTGAGAAAAATAGAAAGAATACAAAGGCTTTTAGAAAATTTTATGACAGTGTTCTCTCGTCTGGTGTTACTTTGGAAAATGTAAGAAACAGAAAGATGCTTCGGGATGTAAAGCCTGAACTCATAGCTGATTTCATAAAGGATTTATACATACCTTTGGAAAATAAAAAATTCGATAAAGAAAATTTATCTGATTTTATCCGAGAAAAAAAGTATTACGACAAATGGGATGTCGTTTTCGCAACTGGCGATGAAAATTCAGATGATCAAGAATTTGAGATTGAACCTTGCGTGAAAATTAAGTCCGTTCTTCGTAAATTTGAATACAGAGAAGATGAAGACTTTCTAAGAATTTCAGATCATAACAACAGATTATTAGAGCCTGGTATTTTTAATGCCGGATTAAGCGATGAACAGTTAGAAGAAGCCAAAGCGTTGATGAAAAAGCGTATTGCGAATAGTAATAATCCAAATGTAAAAGAAAACATGATTTCTAAAGATTATTTGGGGGTCAGCAGCAGAAAACCATTGCTTGTTATTTTGCCAATTTATTTGAATTGCGAAGAGGACAAAGAAAAAAACGAAGAGAAGTTAAAACATAAGAAGAAAATACGCGATTCATTTAAAGATGCCTGTTTACTTGGCTTTGGTATTGGTTTTGCAGGTAAAAACGATGAAAAGAAATTGATGAATTTTAGAATGAATAAAGTTAAGGCTGACGAATACCAAAAAGGTTATGTTGATGAAGAGGAGGAAATCAACGATGATTAATTTGTATGATAAGTTCAATCTTCTAAATCGCTCTATCAAGGATTCCCAGTATCCGATTGCAACAAATGGAGCTATCAAAGCTTATTACGGGATTTCAAAGGATGGTTTTTATAGAATTTCATTTTTGTCTTCCTCCTCTATTGGTATTAAAGGTACTACCAAAGCAATAGGAATTGTTGATGGCTCGGCATCCAATGGTAATTATTGGACGTGTTTTGATTTGAAAAATGACGATTTGCTTTCAGTTTTCTGCTCCTTTGGTGAGGACATGATTTCCTGTGTTGAAAGTGAATCAAACGAAATTAGCGCAGCTTCAAAGTTGAGATTTAGGTATAACACATGGATTGCATTATTTAAAAAAACGAGAATGCCATTATCCGAAGAGAAGGCAAAAGGCCTTTTTGGTGAACTATATTTTATGAAGACTTTCTTAATCAAGCAATATGGGTATTCTCAAACCATCACTTCTTGGAGTGGGCCAGAACAATATAGTAAAGATTTTGCTATCGATAATACTTGGTATGAAATCAAAACAGTATCCGTTGGTTCCGCCATTGCAAAAATCTCATCACTTCAGCAATTGTCTTCCGATGTAGAAGGCCATTTAATTGTCATTAGAGTTGAAGAAATGGCAGATACTTTTAAAGGGGTTGATTCCTCAATAAATAATTTACTTCAAAGCATTCTTACTGCTATCGAGGATAATGAGACCAAAGATTTGTTCTTAGATAAAGTTAATAAATATGGTTACGACTTTTCGGATGATATTGGCAATAAACGTTATTCTATAAAGAAGACTGAAAAATATCTTGTTAATAATACCTTTCCTGTCTTAAGAGAGAATGATATTAAGTCTGATGCAGTGAATAATGTGAGCTACGAATTGATTTTAAAACTTATAAAAGATTGGGTGGAGGAATAAATTATGGATGGGTATTCACTTGAAGATTTTAGAGCAGATTTCATCAATGATATTAAAGCACAAGCTATTACTGATTCGGATTATCCCGAAGATGTCTTTGTAGATGAGTGTAAAGATATTTTGATCAACGATTTCGGACTACTCAGCGACTTAACGCATACGTATGTTGATTGGAAAACAAACAACAACAAGTTTAGAAATATGAGGCTTGACGCTTCTTATTTAGAGACATCAATCAATACAATTCATTTGCTCTATGCTGATTTCAATGATGGCGATGTCCAACCGATTAACTCTGAATTTATAAGGGATAAAGCTCAGCTTCTAGAAAATTTCTTTACTAATGTTTTGTCTGGCTATTTTGATGGTGCTTCTGAATCCGACCCTACAACAGAACTAGCAAAATCTATTAGGAAACACATTGATTCAATTAAGAAACTTCAGGTTATTATCGTATCCACAAATTTAAAGAGTTCACGATTGAAAACGACTATCGAACTGAAACCATTAGAAATAGGAACTAAAACTTTTGATGTGGATTTAACTCTTTTGGATATAGAAGGCATTTATCATACGAAAATGGCTGGAGCTCAAAAAGATGATATTTTGATCAACACAGCTGATTTTGGTGTAGATGGAATTCCTTGCATTAAGGCTCAAATTGAATCCAAAGATTATGAGTCTTATCTTGCGGTTGTTCCCGGCATATTTTTAAGCGATATTTATTTGAAATATAATGCCCGTTTACTCGAAAGTAATGTTCGTTCGTTTTTGAATACTAGAGGTGAAATCAATAAAGGTATTCTCAACACTATTTTGAACGACAAGGAAAAATTCTTTGCTTTCAATAATGGTATTGCAACAACAGCGGATTCAATTGAAGTGACAAACACAGCAAATGGGCCTGTGATTACTTCCTTTAAAAATTTACAGATAATCAATGGTGGTCAGACAACAGCGTCTTTGGCGTCTGCCGTTTTGAAGAACAACGCTGATTTAAGCGGCATTTACGTTCAAATGAAATTATCTATCATTAACGAAGGCGCAGATAAGGCTGAATTGATTAGGTTAATTTCTAAATATGCTAATAAACAAAATAAAGTAACAAATGCCGATTTGAATTCAAACCACCCATTTTATACAAGAATTGAAGAGTTCTCCCGTAAAATTAAGGCGCCATTGGCACCTAACTCTACTGTTCAATCCATTTGGTTTTTTGAACGTGCTCGTGGTCAATATGATCAAGCTAAGATGAAGCTCAAGACTAAAAAGGAAAGAAATGTTTATGAACTTCAAAATCCAAAAGCTCAGAAGTTTACGAAAACTGATTTGGCAAAATATATAAACGCTGATGCCATGAGACCATATGATGTTTCATGGGGTGCTGAAGTTAATATGACTAAATTCCAATTATTGATGGAAAAAGAGTGGGATAAAAACAAAGATCAATTTAATGAGGTTTATTATAAAGACTTAGTTTCAAAAGCAATCATATTCAAAAAAATTGAACAGCTTATCAGTGACGAAGAATGGTATATAAATAACAAAGGCTATCGTGCTCAACTTGTTCCATATACTTTTTCTAAATTCATGTATGAGATAAGTAAAACCGGAAAGGTATTTAATTATAAGAAGGTTTGGGAACAGCAGGCGCTTTCTGAAGAATATTTTGATGATTTAAGGAAAATCGCAAAAATTTGTTATGATGTCTTCAATGATCCTCATAGGCCATACCTCAATATTGGCGAATACGCTAAGCGACAGGTTTGTTGGGAGACTATTAAAGCAAAGCCTTATTCTTTAAGCGAAGAAACAATTAGCTTGTTAATTGATAAAGAAGATAAGGATGTTGAAAACCGGTTGGCTTCTAAAGAACAAAAATTCAATAGTGCGATTTCTTCGGAAATTGACATCTATAATCGTGGAATTGATTATTGGGAAAAAGTTAAAGAAGTTGGCATTCAGTTAAAAGAGCTTACTCCATATGAATGCCAGCTTTGTGATTATGCCGTCAAGTTTATTCAACAAATTTATAGAAGTCTTTCAAAGAAGCAGGTGAAGGATTTATCCGCTATCATCAATAAGATGAGCCAATACATTAACTGAGGAATGTGAAATAGTGGAAGACGGAAAAAGAATCACGACAGCAGAACGACGATATTATGCTGGCACTAATGATCGCCTAGGAAAATATGGTTACATCATTGTTAGACCCATGACTGAAGAACAGGATGCCGTGGTTAGAAAGATAACCCCATTGCAAAGAAGATGCATCATTCTTTACTATGTTAAAACCCACAAAGGAAAGCCGATAAGTATATCTTTCCTTGCCAAGAAACTAGGCTGTGAAGATAGGACTATCCAATACGATTTAAAATACCTTTATAAGCATGGTCATGTGGTCCAATTTAGGAACTTTGACGAGAAGACCAAAGCACAATTGGCGAATATCTACGTCTTTAGAGAAGCAATTGATAATCCGTTTTTCCTTTTGAATCCGACTCTAAGAAAAGTCTATGGAAAAGCTAATTACTTAGGACTTAGGGAATGGCATTGGGATGACTATAAGACCATTCCTGGAGTGTGCGATGAATACCATAATGCTTTCGACAAATATGAGAATCTTGTGGAGCTAAACGAGAAGAAAGCCAAGCAAAGGAAACTCCGAGAAAAAGCGGAATATGATCATGTCGCGACATATCCAGCTCTCGAAAAGCGAATAAATCGCTTTGTAGTCAAGAAAAATTAACAAAAAGATTAGTGCCAAAAGTCCCTTGTTTATGGGACTTTTTTCGTGTGAGCAAAAAATCTTTTCTCAACCTCCCGGTGCAAATCCGTATCTAAATAGTGGGTGCAGATAAAAAGTTTTCGGTAGATATATCGAAAAGTGATACCAAAGGCCCATTTTTCACGGACTATAACAATGGAGGGAGGTGATATGGATTGCAATTTGACTACATTACGATCAACGGCCTAGATCAGGCCACCAAGGAGAGAATTCTTAAGGATATCGAGGCTTCTGGATACAAAGGTTCGAAATCCAATTATATTGTCTCTTTGATGAATGACGGTTTAGACAAACGAGAGGGATTAAGAGCCATCTCTAGTAAAGAAGAGATTAAGAACTTTGATGAAAGGCTGTCTTCTCAAAAAGAGACTTTGGATGCTCTTCTTGAAAAGGTCTGCGAGGGGAAGATAGACGAGCGGATCTCGATGAAGCTTCTTATCAGAATCTATTGGATGATTTATGAAATCGCTGGAAAAAGTGGCGCCTATGTCGACGACATCATCAACGGGTCAATGGATGAATTGCCACTAAGTCTTTTGAATGAGCAGGAAAGGATGCATAAGGCGTACCATGGCTAAAGAATCACCAAACGTTCTCGTGAGAATACATTATTACGAGAAGGGCAGCGAAGGAAGAGACTTCTACTCCTCCTCGAAGAAAGACGATTACGTAAATTACGTTGACAAAGGCGTTAGACAAACCTTATCCATTAAAGATTATGTCGATTACGCCGACGACAAAGACAAGTCATCCGGAATATTCAATTCTAAGGGATTAGTTTCTGCAACAGACAAAAAGGCTCTTAGGGAAAGGCTGAGGTCCACGGATTCGACAATCTGGGACTGTGTAATTAGCTTTAAAGAAAAATATGGTCTTTCTAACTGCAATAGTCCAGAAGATGCTAGGAAACTTCTTATGAAGCTTCTTCCTTCTTTCTTTAAATCGGTCGGTTTGGACCCAAAGAAGACAACGTGGTATGCCGGTCTTCATCAAAACACGGACAACAGGCATATCCATTTATCCTTCTTTCAAGATGAGCCTAACATGTACGATCGAAAGACCAAAGGCAGAAAATACAGGAAAGGAAAGCTCCCTATTAATAAAGTAGACGCCTTCAAGTTAGCCATAGAAAGAAACTACATGTCTCCGGTGGAAGGAGCAAAAAGGGTGAGGGACCTCGTTATCGAAGAAGCTCATAGAGTCGTATCCAAACGCTTTGAGAGGAACAAAGAGAACATATCCATCTTATGTAAGGCAATTTATGAAAAGCTTCCAAACAAAGACGGAATCAACTATGAATCCATAGAAACCGATTGTATTAGGAAAGATGTTGATTCCTTAACCAACGTCATTTTGGAACACGGGTACATCGCTAAGCCATATCGCAAACTTCTAGAAGAGGCTTCCAAAAGAGATCAAGAGATGACAAAGGCGTGCCTAAACAGCAACATTGACCCAACCCCATATCTCTATAAACCTAAGTTCGAGAAAGACATGAAGCGAAGGGTAGGCAATGTGATCATCAAAGAGTTGTCTTCCAAGAAGAAAAAGGAGAGGACAAATCGTTCCTCTTTAAAACATCCAAAGGCGATCCAAAGGCTTCATATCAAATCCGTTTCATCGGTCTTAAACGATGCTTTGTTCTTTGCCCAAAAGGCTGCGGATATTGCTTATGAGACATACCTTGAATACCAAAGGATTTTGGATGAACTGGAAAAAGGAAGAGAAGAAATCGAGGAGGAAAACACCATGTAAAGGGATGGCTGTTGCCTGTTCTTAGAGACAGGATAAGCGTTTGTTCTAAAAGTTAGAACTCACGTTTTTCATGATGGGATACCCATCGAAAGCAAATTCACGAAAAAAGAAAGGAGAAACAAAGGAAAATGAACGAAAAGTACGAACGATTTCACATCCTCGACTGTTTCAAACCGGGCGAGAAAAACGACATCATCGAGGGCGATAAAATGCCGGATTACGAAGACGTTTTGGCCAATTTAGGCTTTGCCATGCTAAGGGCCGCCACCGACTATCTTTCCAAAATGAAAGATGTTCTCAATGACAAAGAAAAGGATGAGGTGGACATCTTCTTTGATCTCTACGATTTATGGATTGAAGAGAAGAAACGCCATGAGCAAATGAACAAGTACTTTGCCTTCATAGGTGAAGAAGAAAGGGAAGAACTTTTGCCTAATCGTATGGTCGATGCCTTGATGAGCTATTTCGATGGCGAAAGATACTATGACGGCAAGAGCTATTTTAGGGGATTAAGAGAAGACAAAATCACTCCGGAATGGAGAAAACTGAAGCTTGCAAAGATGGATGGTAATTTGGAAGGGGGGGTATTAACTGATTGATGGCAGAAAGCAAAAAGAGGAAGAGGAACGCTAACGTCAACCACGACGATTTTATGTATTATGTCCGTTCCGTTGAACTTCTTGCAAAGATGAAAATAGACGGGGCGATAACCGAAACGGAATACAAATACCTTAAGAGCTGTTTTATGAGGGACTGCCAGGTTAAGGACGATTTCCTGCTTGGAAGGCTGAGAATCACAAAGAAAGATGAAAATGAAATGAGCCTATAAGGGAGGTGATACTATGGATGAACAGCCGAAATTAAAGATCATCAAAGCTTCAAAGGGCAATTTAAGGAATAACAAGAATCCCGGTCATAAGCTGAGAGTATGCGCTTATTGTCGTGTTTCTACCAACAGCAATGAGCAACATGATTCTTTTATCTCCCAAGTGAATTACTATAAGGATTTGATCGAGGAAAATCCTGGTTGGGAGAACGCCGGCATTTATGCAGATGAAGGAATATCAGGAGTCAATGCGGACAAAAGACCGGATTTCCAAAGGATGATTGCGGATTGCATGGAAGGTAAAATTGATCTGATTTTAGTCAAATCGATTTCCCGCTTTGCGAGAAATACTGTCGATACCCTCAATTATATTAGAACCCTCAAAGACAAAAGAATCGCTGTGAGGTTTGAGGAGGAACACATTGATACCATGACGGCGGAAGGAGAGCTTTTATTGACGGTTCTTTCATCCGTTGCTCAGCAGGAAGTTCAAAATACATCCGAGCACGTCAAGAAGGGACTGATGATGAAAATGACCAAGGGACAGCTCGTCGGCTTTTCATCCTGCCTTGGTTATGACGTTGATTCCAAGACACAATCGTTAGTCATCAATGATAAGGAAGCGGAAGTCGTTCGCTATATTTTCAATCGCTATAACGAAGGGATCGGAACAACCATTTTGGCTAGAGAATTAAACGAGAAAGGATGCAAGACCAAGTATGGCTCTACGAAATGGCACGATTCCACAATCATTGGCATTTTGAAAAACGAAAAATACAAGGGCGACCTCCTTCAAGGAAAGACCTTTACTGTGGATCCGATTTCCAAACGACGCCTCAAAAACGAAGGGGAGTCCGATAGGTTTTATATCTCAAATCACCATGAAGCCATCGTTTCAAAAGACGTATGGGATATGGCCAATAAGATTCTCAAATCAAGGTCTGATTGCAGGAAAATGAATTCCGACGGAACGAGACTAAAGTTCTCTAGACAATATACATTTTCATCCATTTGCCAATGCGGCTTTTGCGGAAGGCCTTTGACGAGAAGAGTCTGGAGAAACGGAAAAAACTACGAAAGAAGGGTGTGGCAGTGTATGTCCTATACGAAAAAAGGAAAACATGACTGCCAAAATTCCAAAGGCATCAATGAAGAAGCTTTGGAAGGTGCTTTCGTAGAGGCCTATAATCGCTTCATCGGTGGCGATAACTCCTTTTTGTCTGACTTTATCGACAAAACATATGACTATATGAAGAACAGCAACCTTAAAGGGCTGATGGAGCAGTGTGAGGAGAGGATTGATAGCAATCAAGGGAAGATTGATAAACTAGCCTTGGCATTCGTAGATGGAACATTATCTCAGGACGTCTATGAAGCAAAGCTGAAGTCCTTAAATGCTGAGAAAATAAAATTAGCCAAAGAAAAAGAAAACCTGGATTTGCAGGTTCAATCCGAATCCGACGCTATAACAAAACTGCAAAACTTCAGGGCGGCAGCTTTAGAAAGTGGTGGCAAGGAGCTCAAAACATTTTCACGTGATGTTTTCGATACAACAATCGATAGGATTATCTTCGGCGGATATGAAAAAAGCAGAGTTCCCGATCCTTTTATGGTGACCTTCGTCTTCAAAAAAGAATTTGGCACACCTAATACAATGGAAGGCAACCTAGACTATACGATACTCAATGAGTTCAATTACTTGTGGAAGCACTTCGTATTTAGACAAAAAGGGGCAAACGAAAGAGTGAAGTGCCAAGATAATTTCATTAAGGTCAGAGTAGCAATAAGCAAGTAGAAATAGAGAGCAACGAAAATTACCCGCCGTTCTTCCTATAAAATTTGCAAAAAATGACTTTGAAAAGGACGATTTTTCATCTTTATTCCTTGATTAGCAAAGATTTGCATTTTGTCATGTTACTTGCTTCGATATATCGACGAAAATCCGAAGCTCAAAGTCACATATTGCAACTATCTATTCACCTCGCATGTTGAGACGGTGGTGTTGCTCAGTCGCAAAAATGGCTGAAAATAGCCAAAAATCGTGAAAATTTGATGGATTTCCTTCTTTCTAAAAATGAGGGAAATCCTCTTTTTTGTCGCAAAAACACCTGAAAAGTCGATAAAGCGGTAAAAATAGGGCCTTTACTCGTATGGGGAAATAGGTCGATGCCCAAAATGAGCACCCATCCTACCTCGTATCGACATGGGAACAGGTGACCGGTATGTTTACACGATGGAAGGAATAGGTGAAAAAGCACGTATTCATGGGCTTTTATTGAAATCGGCCGTTTCTTGATTTTTTGCGTTTTCAGGGCAGACTGCAACTACATAGACAACCTAGAAAACCGAATTTTGGCCTAAAAAGGGGCAAAAACAGGGGTATAGTTTGATTTGAAATATCGAAAAAGATTGGTTAGCTCGAAAGCTAAAAATGTGAAACGAAAACTACCATTTTCATCGTAAAAAGTTTCACATTTTTACTAGTATCCGTAAACACATCCACCGTCCGACAATTCAGTACGGCAATATAGTATCGATTGGTAGATGGTGGAATGAGAGCGAAAAGTGCCGAAAAATCGGACTTTTTTGATATAAAATTGATTTAAAAGTCACTCAATGTTATAATCAGAATTGTTAGAGGCAAATATGACGTTGAACGATATTGGGGACAGAGTCAAAGAACTAAGATCAAAACAAAATCTTTCCCAAAAAGATTTGGCTTTGATATGCGGATTTGACAGGACTTATTTATCTAGAGTAGAGAGCGGAAAGCAAAATATCACCATCGAAAAGCTGCTTGTTCTCTGCGCAAAGCTCAATGTTTCCCTTAAGGAATTCTTTGATTTCTAGAATTCCACGAATAAGGGAATTTTTAATATCTCGGCTCTGTTATGATTGAAATGAAAGGGGTGATAGATCTTGGATTTTTTCATAAGTAGCAACCTTAGATTCTTAAGGAAAATCAACGGATTGTCTCAAGATGATTTGTCTAAGATCGTCAGTTACTCTTTTAGAACGATTAGTAAATGGGAGACCGGAGAATCAATTCCTGATTATGATAATCTAGTTGTTCTTTCTAAATTTTTTAATGTTTCGGTTGACGATTTGATGGAGAAGGACCTTTCTTGTGTAAAGGATTTGCAAAGATATTCCTCAAAATTGATTGATAACAAGAGTAATTTTTTGATTTTTCAAAAAGAGATCTATAAATTCCTCTTTGTTAAAAGCGATAGCGAAGTTCTAAAGAGAATGTATTTTCAAAATCAGACCCTCATCCCGGAAGGCTTCGAATTTTCAAATCAACTTCAAATTCTACTAAAAAGGGAGAAGTTGAATTGGGAAAGAGCAAACTACATTCTTCAAAAAGCTTTGAATGAATTAAGAAGCAATAGCCTTATTGATTATTTTGATCTTTTGACGGAAGACGAATCATTCATTATCAAATATAAAATCACGTTGTAAAGGAAGTGAAACATCATGAATCTTAAACAGAAAAAGCCCAAAGTTGCATTATTGGAGTCTATTCGTTCTATCGGTTACGACTTTAATTCGGCGTTGGCAGATATTGTAGATAACAGTATTAGTGCTAAAGCGAAAAATATCCATATCAATCTGATACCCTCTATTCCAGCAATAGCGATTATTGATGATGGAGAGGGAATGGATGAAGAAGAGCTTGATTCTGCAATGGATTTGGGAAGCAAAAACCCAAACGATGTCAGAAGAGCCGACGATCTTGGCAGATTCGGAATGGGATTGAAATCCGCCTCCTTTTCCCAATGTAGAAATTTGACAGCGACTTCCTTAAAGAATGGGCAAATTCGCTCGATGACCTGGGATTTACAGGTTGTGGCAGAAAAAGGAGATTGGCTCATTGAGGTCAATGATCAAGACAAAATCGATAATCTTCCTTACGTTGCTAGTCTTAGGGACTACAAGCACGGAACGATAGTGCAATGGCAAGACTTTGATCGTATCAAGAATTCCAATAGCGATATGACAGAGGCATTGAATAAGCTATTAAGAAGCGCAAGCGATTATTTGGCTTTGGTGTTCCATAAATATATATCGGCCGATAAGGTGAAAATTGATATCAATGGCAATGTGCTAGAAAAAAGAGACCCATTTCTCACGTATAGAAAAGATACGCAACCGTTAAAAAGCGAGCCGATTCCTGTTGTCAATTCTCATAACGAAACGTGTATCGTTGAGGTCAAACCATATATTCTTCCCTATGCAAAGAATCTCACTCCAGAAGACAAAATCATGATGGGGAATTTTGAAAACATGAGGAGTCAACAGGGCTTTTACGTTTATCGAAACAATCGTCTCATTATATGGGGAACATGGCTTCATATGATGGGCGTCAATGAGCTTTATAAGAACGCAAGAATTGAAGTCAATATACCGAATACATTGGATGATATTTGGGAAGTCGATATCAAAAAGGCTTCTGCGACAATACCAGGGATTATTAGGCAACCATTGTTTTCACATGTTAAGAAAGCTATCGCTTCCTCATCTAACGTCTATAAGAAAAGAGGGGAGAACACCTCAAGTCAAGTCGGGCATCAGGTAGTGTGGAACATATCTGAAGAACGTGATTCATATGAGATTACGATTAACAAGGATAATCCTTTGATCACTCAGCTCAAATCCGAATTGAATGAGGCGCAAAACGCTATGTTTGATGCTCTTCTTAAGGACATTGAAGCGAATCTTCCAAAGAAGAAAATTTATATTAATGAAGCTGATTCTAAGACCGGTAAAACGGAGCAGGATGAAACCGAGATAAAGAAAAATGTTTATGACATGCTTTCTCCGATGAACTGTGGAAAGGCGGAGAAGATTGCTTTTTTGGATAGCCTTTTTCAAGCAGAGCCGTACTGCTTATATATGAATTTGCATGATGAGATTGTGGAGGAATTGACCAATGATTAGCAATGAAAGAAAAAACGAGTTAAGCAAAAGCGCATCGATTATTTCGATGTTTTTGGATACCGTCTATCCGAACAAAACTTACGTTTACGGAGAACTCCAACAAAAGATAAAAGATGAAATGAACGGAAGGTTCCGACCATTGGTCGACAAATGCACCGAAAAGGAAAAGGAATATATTGTCGGAGTCATTTTAGAAAGCAAAGATATTGTTTTTGAAAAAGTCGAACAACTTGTTGATGATGAGAATCGTTCTTGGTTTACAGACGATAAGGATAGAAGGAATCTCTTTTTTGATAGATATGGCAGATATCTTCAAAGAGAAAAACATTTTGGCGAAAAGGCGTTAAAGAGCTTAAGCGAAGATGTTCTTAATCCAATCATGAACCAATTAGGTAATCCTAAGGCAACCGAATCATTTGAAAGATATGGTTTGATTATTGGTGATGTCCAAAGCGGAAAGACTTTGAATTACATCGGAATGATCAACAAAGCGGCAGATGCCGGATATAAGATCATTATCGTTTTGACTGGCACAATCGAAACTCTTAGAAAGCAAACACAAGGCAGAATTGATGAGGGGTTTGTCGGCTATGATAGCGACTCCACGGTCAAGAAAGAAGAGAAGATCATCGGTGTTGGTGAAGATTCTTTGACAAAGAAGGAAAGACAAGCCGCTTCTTTTACTACAAAAGAGAGCGATTTTGATGGAAAAATCGCAAATTCATTGGGAATTTCCATGAATATGCTAAAGACTCCTGTTGTTATTGTAGCCAAGAAGAACGTCAAGATTCTCCAAAGAATATACGATTGGCTAAACGATAATAATAAGAAAAGCGGAGGCAAGATTAACCACCCATTGCTTCTTATCGATGATGAGGCCGACAATGCTTCTATCAACACAAGGAATGAGGATGATAATCCGACAAGGACAAATGCAAGCATCAGAAAGTTGCTATTCTTGTTCTCGAAATATACGTATGTTGGTTATACAGCTACCCCATATGCGAATATCTTTATCAATCCTGACGTTTACGATGAGAATTTGGGGCATGACTTGTTCCCTAGAGATTTCATATTCAATTTAACTCCGGGCGAAGAATATATTGGAGGAAAGGACATTTTCCTAGATGATGCCAAATACCACAATGCATTGATCAAGAATGATGATTGTGAAGAGGTACTTCCTCAGAATCATAAAAAGGATTACTGGCTCAATGGTATCCCTGAATCGTTAAAAGACGCCTTGATATTGTTTGCGCTGTCAAATGTCATTCGTGATTTAAGAGGCGATGAGCATGCCCATCGCTCCATGCTGATCAACATTTCAAGATTCATTTGCATGCATGATGAAATCAAAGACTATGTTCATAGTGCCTTCACTAGTCTCTTGGATTCCTATTTCACTTATGGGAAAGCGGCAGAGGACGACAAGAACCTTGAAAGAACTCATAAGCTCTACGATGAGCAGTATGCTTCTGCAAGAAACAAATACCCTTGGTACGAAATCAAATGCAAGCTTTACGATTCCAATAAGAACGTTCAGTTCGTTTCCGTCAATAGCGATAATGACATGATTGACTATAAAGATTATGCAGATGAAGGGGCAAGAGCCATTTTCATTGGAGGCATGTCTTTATCAAGAGGATTGACCTTAGAAGGGCTTTGTATCAGCTATTTTTACAGGTATTCGAAGACATACGATGTTCTTTTCCAAATGGGACGTTGGTTTGGATATAGGAAGAACTATGAAGATCTCTTTAGAATCTTTATGCCAAGCGAACTGATGGATTGGTATGAAACGATCACGGAATCGAATGAGCAGTTGAGGATAGACCTCATCAAAATGCAAAAAGCAATGAAAAAGCCGATTGATTTTGGAATAAGAGTTATGAATGACTCCACAAAGCTGAAGATTACAAATCCTGGAAAGATGCGAACCGCTATCACGGATTATGAAACGGTCATTGGATTCGGTGAAGTCATTCCAACGCCAGATATTTATGTTGATGTGAATATCAATAAAGAAAACATGACGACGGTATTCGATTTGCTAAAAAGCGATATCTACCACAACGGATTGAAAGTCGAAAACGATCTGATTACAGGCAATAAATGCATTAAGGACGTCTCTTTGGCGACCATTGAAGGCATTGTAAACAAAACGCAGTTTAGCCCGGCTAATGACGTTTATGACAAATCGGCAGTAATTGATTTCTTGAATAAAGATAAAAATGGTTATTTTGATAAATGGGATGTTGTTTTCGTTGAAGGATCCAAGAAGACTAATTCGAATTTATACCATATTGAACAACTTGGAATAGATATCCATAAGCCAAGAAAGAAGTTTGATGTCTATTACAACTATCTGCGTATGCAATGTGGAAAGGAACAACTTCACAACCCCACGGATACATCTGCTTGCCTTAACTCCATACAAGAAAAAAACAAATTGGATGAAGAGTTCCTTGAGTTATATAAGCGAACGCACCCATGCAAGGAAAAACAGGCAAAAAAACCTATTACTCCAGCTAAGCAGTATTTGGATATCGATGATAGGAATCCATTGTTAATGATATTCTTGGTCGATCTTTCCGAAGATGAAATCGGAGACAGAGAGAAACAAGCGATAGAGAACTTCAAAAAAGCAAATATTGTTCCGTTTGGTATTGCTTTGGGCATTCCGAAATATACAGACGAAGTTTCTGACGTTACAACTTACAAAATCAATGTGGTGGAACAGCGCAAGAGACGTGAGAGAGAAAACTATACGAATGAAGATACTTACTATGAGGAGGAATATAAATGAAAGCAAGCGACAAATTCGATGAGAACATTGTGACGGGGAAATATCGTTATTACGACGCTTCTCATCCACTTAAATTCTTTGTTGGCCTTGATGAGAAAAACCGCAAAACCGTTGTTCTTATCAATCGAGCGAAACCGGACAATATAAGAAAGACATCTGCAATCGATGTTGAAAGTGTGAAAACTAGTGACAACAACTACAGACTCAGTTTCCATCTAAACGACAATTCAATGGAAGGCATCTTTTTCAAATTCTGTGATGACCTTGTTGAATCCACGAGAAGCATATTCGATGAGTCTATCGGTATGTCGTTGGTTTGCAAAAGATATAACCTTTGGAAGAAGTTATTCTACAAGTTGAATAAGACAACTTTGACCGAGAATCAACAGATGGGACTGATTGGAGAGCTTCTTTTCCTAAAGGATGATTTGTTAAAAAGATTTGATGGGCATGAAGCGATATCAGCTTGGTCAGGATGCGATAAGACGCACAAAGACTTCTCCATTGGGGACGATTGGTATGAAATCAAGTCATCTCAATCAAGCAAACTAACCGTAAAAATATCCTCTTTAGAGCAACTGGATTCAGACAAAGATGGGACTTTGGTGGTCTTTGAGTTTGAAAAGATGAGCGAAGAATACAATGGGTTGACGCTTAACACCGTTGTGAATGACGTACTGTCGCAAGTGGATATTGACGAAGAAGATCAACTATTGGAAAAGCTCAAGTCCGCAGGTTATGAAGTCAATGAGGAATATGACAAATGCTGCTTCAGGAATGTTTCAAAGCACTATTACAACGTGAATGAGAAATTTCCGAAGATCTCTGCAAAGAGCTTAGAGCCTTCAATTGTTGAAGTTAAATATGAAATTTTAAAGAAAGACTTGTTGCCTTTCTTAATCAAATAAATAAAAAGGGGGTAATTTATGGATTTAGAACAATATAAGCAGTACCTCACCACGGAATGCATCACTACGGCTACGGCAAGCGATACGACACCGGAAGAGGAATTTATCAATTACATTATTGATCTTTTTAATGAGAACCAAGAAGCGTTGGAACTCAACTCATGCTATTTTGAAATGAATGGTCCTAGAAACCGCAAAATCCAAATCGATGGTTGGGGATATGATGAAGCCGATGATACCTTCATTTTGTTCGTTTCTTATTTTGATAGGCTGAATACTGCTCCAACGATGACGAATACAGACATCGATGGATTCTTAAGGAAGATGGAAGCGTTTGTTGAGAATTCTGCAAACGGCTTCATTGAACAAAACTGCGAATTCAGTTCCGAGGGAAGACAAACGGCGGCTACCTTGCACCGTTATCTCAATCAAGGGCTTGTTACTAAGTTTAAGTTTTATATTATGTCAAATGTCCCTCTTAGTAAGGCGGTTAAAAACGTCTCTAAAGAGAACATTCTTGATAAAGAGGTTCAAATTAGCGTATGGGATTTAGAGAGGATTTTTAAATCCGATTCAAACAATCAACAAAAAGAGGACATCTCTATCAACGTTGAAGACTATGTTCCAGGTGGATTGAAGTGTATTCAGGCCTTCGAAGAAGAAAATGATGAATATACGGCTTATTTGGCTGTCATCCCTGGAACGATGCTTGCTAAATTGTATGGCGAGTATGGTTCTATGCTTTTAGAGGGGAACGTCAGATCATTCCTCAGCATGACAGGCAAGGTTAATAAAGGAATTAGGAACACAATCGAGAATCAGCCTACTTATTTCTTTACCTTCAACAACGGTATTGCAACCACGGCAAAAAGCGTCGAAGTGAAAGATGATAAAATCCTTAAAATCACCAACCTTCAGATTATTAACGGCGGCCAAACGACTGCTTCAATATTCTTCACGAAGTTCAATGATAAGAATAATGTCGTAGATCTTAGCAAAGTCTTTGTTCCGATGAAACTTACCGTAGTCAAGAATGAAGATAAGTATTCGACCGTTATTGAAAAAATATCACGATATAGCAATACGCAAAATAAAGTCAGCGATGCTGATTTCTTTTCCAATAGTAAATTCCATGTCGAGTTTAAGCGATATTCGGAGAAAATCTATACCCCTGTTGTTCAAGGACAACTCCATGCGACTAGATGGTTCTACGAAAGGGCAAGAGGATCTTATAAGCAAGAACAGATGAAGCTGACTCCTGCACAAAGAGAGAAATTCAAATCCGAATACCCAAAAGACCAATTAATCACAAAGACAGATTTGGCAAAATACTATAACTGCTATCTCAGATTGCCTTATATTGTCTCTAAAGGTGCTCAATACAACATGAAGAACTTTGCAGAATATTATGAAAAGTATCTAGCACCTAAAAAAGCTGGACAGGTTGATACTGCAAGTAAGGTTGATGAGAAATTCTTTAAAGATTGCATTGCTATGGCAATCATATTCAGAAAAACTGATTTGCTCCTCCAAAAACAGGTTTGGTTTCCTAAGGGATCGGGTTATAAAGCCAACATTGTCGCCTATGCGATGTCAAAATTGTTTGATGTTGTTGAAGAAAAAACAGGCGGAAAGAAACATGTTGATTTCAATCGCATATGGAATGAACAAAACATATATCCCGAACTTGCCTCTTTTATGATGTACTTGTGTAAGTTTACGTTTGAGCGTTTGACGGATGAAAATCGTGGAATGTTGAATGTTACAGAATGGGCGAAAAGACAAGCTTGTTGGGATGATATGAAAAAATATGATGTAAAGCTTCCTTTGAGTTTTGAAATGACATTGATTTCCGATTCCGAAGAAAAGCAACAAAAGAAAGTGGCAAAACAAGACAAAAAATTGTCAAATGACGTTAATGCACAAATTGAAGTTGTGAATAAGGGGACTGAGTTTTGGCAAAAAGTGTTGTCAAAATGCTCAGAGAAGAAAATATATGTCAATGAGGTCCAACAAGCAGATCTTCGAGTTGCAATAACGATGTACCAAAAGAGACCACCAAATTCTTTTGAAAGTAAGAGGTTGCTAAAGTTCTTGGATTATGTACAAGAAGAAGGAATCGATTTAGATAATTTATAAAATTAAGTTTAACTACTATCTTGGAAGAGACATGATAGTAGTTTTTTTGTGACGAAAATATATTAATAAATATTAATAAATATGAATGCTCATGTTGTATTAAGTAGTAATTTATGCTTAAATTAGCATTGCGATTTTTTCAATCGAAGAGGAGCTTATATGAGTAATGTTATGGAAGAAAATTGGATAAATTTGGATGATGCCACAGCTTATTTAGGTGTAAGGCCAGTTACTCTACGAGATTGGATAAAGAAACAAGAATCTAATGGTATTCCCGCTTTTAAAATTGGAAACCAATGGAAGTTTAAAAAAACTGAGTTAGACGAATGGGTAAAAACTGGGAAAAGCGCAATTAGAGGTGAGTGATAATGAAAAAATATAAAGTGTTGGACCTATTTTGCGGTGCTGGAGGGTTAAGCTATGGTTTTAAATTAGCTGGATTTAATATCGTTGGGGGCGTTGAATGGAATCCGGCGGCAATGGAAACACATAAAGCCAATTTCAAAAGCCGATTTGAATATTGTGGAAATATCGAAGATATAACTGATGATGAAATCTTGGACAATTTTAAAGGCGTTGATGTCATTATTGGCGGGCCGCCATGTCAAGGATTTAGTTCCGCCAATAGACACGAAAAAGAAAAAGACGATTCTAGGAATAAACTCTTCTTTCAATATTTAAGATTTGTCGAACTATTAAAACCAAAAGTTTTTGTAATTGAAAACGTCAGACAGATTCTTACGAAAAATAATGGATATGCTAAAAATAGAATTTTAGATATCACACAAAAATTAGGATATAAAGTAAATGTGGATGTTCTAAATGCCGCTGATTTCGGTGTCCCTCAAGTCAGACGCCGTGCCATTTTCGTTGGTTTGGATGCCATGTTTGGAAAGACGTTTGATTTTAGCAAATTAAAAAAGACTTCGAAAACAGTCACCGTTTATGATGCGATTGGAGATATTTGCTATCCTGAACGTCATTTAGAAAACTCTTTTTTGAATTACGTTAAAGATACGGATAAACTCGAGAATCATAACCCCAAAGAGCCCAACGCCAAAGTGGTTGAAAGAATCAAATATGTGCCACAAGGGGGAAATTGGAAGGATGTTCCACAGTATTTATGGGATACCAAGAGAACGAATAGGCACTCATCTGCATATAAAAGGCTTTCTTTTTCGGAGCCATCTATAACTATTGATACCGGTCATATGAATTATTTTCACCCAATTTTTAATCGTATACCGACGGTACGAGAATCAGCTAGATTGCAGTCTTTCCCAGATAGTTTTATTTTCTATGGGAATCAGGGCGAGCAATTTAAACAGGTTGGAAACGCTGTTCCGCCTCTTTTAGCAAAAGCGGTGGCTATTGAAATCCTTTCGTTATTAAAGGAGGAAGAAAAAAATGGCAAAATTTAAAATCATAGATTTGTTTTGTGGTGCCGGCGGTTTTTCCCTTGGATTTGAACACGAAGGCTTTCATAGTGTTTTGGCTATAGATAAGTGGAAAGATGCAGTTGATACTTATAATTACAACAGAAAAGACAATTGTGCTCTTAATATAGATATACATGATTATACGGATCAAAAAATAGATGCTTTAATTGCAAAAGAAAAAGTCGATGGGATTATTGGTGGGCCTCCGTGTCAGGGTTTTAGCCTTGTGGGAAAACGCGAGACAGGCGATGAAAGAAATAGTCTGTATTTGGAATATGTGAGATTTGTAGCCAAGATAAAGCCTTCATTTTTCATTTTGGAAAATGTGAAAGGCCTTTTGAGCATGGAAAACGGGCTTTATAAAAAAGATATAATTAAGAGGTTCGGAGACTTAGGATACAATGTCTCGTATAAACTTTTAAGAGCATCAGATTATGGGGTTCCACAGTCTAGAGAAAGAGTGATTTTTGTGGGATTAAATAGAGACAAGTTCAAAAATGATTTTTTTGATTTTGATAAAATAAAAAAACAACCAATGGTTTCTACGTTTGATGCTTTATCTGATTTACCGTCTCTTGATAATGGAGAGCCTTCAGCTTCTTATAGGATTGAGCCTCAAAATAGTTATCAAAAGAAAATGAGAAAAAATTGTAGTTGTTTGACTAACAATGAAATTACTCATCATACGGATCAAACCATCAATATTATTTCCAAAATAAAAGATGGTGGAAATATTAAAGACTTACCTGAGGAATATTATAAAGTAAGAAATTACAACGCCGCCTTTAAGAGGATGAATAGCAAATTACCGAGTGGCACTATAGATTGTGGTCATAGGAATTATTTCCATTATAAAGAAAATAGAATTCCAACTGCTAGAGAAAGTGCGAGAATACAGAGTTTTCCTGATACATATTTCTTTACTGGAAATAAAAGTAGCCAATATACGCAAGTTGGGAACGCTGTACCTGTTATTCTTGCAGAACAAATTGCTAAAGCAATAAAGGAATATTTGGAGGAGGAAGATAAACATGAAGTTATTTAAAAGAGAAATCACAACAACTCAATCAAAATACAAGGTTTTGCTTGAACGAAAAAACATAAACCAACAATGCTCATATAATTTACCACTTGAATTGGAAGGTTATTTAAAAAGCAATGGTGCATTGAAAAAAATTTCGCCAGAAGGCAGTGAAATTAACGTTCTATACAAAGTTTCAGACGAATATAAAGTGCGTTTGGGGGCAAACATTTTAGCCGTTATTGGTGAATCCTATGGATATAAGAATGCAGGCGCTATTTTCACTCATACTGAGGGCGAAAAAGGATCTAGCAAAAAAATCCAACTGAAACGCAATGATTTTAAATTTCAAGGCAAAGATTATGAATGGTTTGTAAAGCTATACGATAATAATATTGAAGGAGTGAATTTTGTTACTGGAGTGGACGTTAATAATAAGATTATTTTCTTCGATCTAGAATTATCTTCCTCTATTTTCATGAAAAATTATGAAAGTAATAAGTCTGACCAAAATGAAAAACTTACCGGTGGAGAAAACACTATTTACTATGGAACGCCGGGTTGCGGCAAAAGTTTCTACGTAAATAAAACTTTCAATATCGAAGGCACTAAGGTGTTTAGGACCGTTTTTCATCCTGAATATTCCAATGCGGATTTTGTAGGTCAAATTCTTCCTGATCTTGACCCTTGCGATGAAAGTAAGGTTATCTATAAATTTAAGGATGGTATATTTACAACCGCATTGAAATTTGCACTTACTTATCCATCGGTTAAGGTGATCCTCGTTATTGAAGAAATCAATAGGGGGAACGCCTCTTCGATTTTTGGTGAAATATTTCAATTGCTAGATAGAGACGATAATGGAGATTCAATTTTTGGCATCAAAAATTCATATATAGCTAAATCTCTTGGCTTAGATGAAGATTCTGATATCAAAATCCCTTCAAATCTTTCTTTAATCGGAACGATGAATACGAGCGACCAAAACGTTTATTCTTTAGATACTGCTTTTAAACGTAGATGGGAATTGAGAAAAATTCGAAATACTTTTGCGGATGTCGATGGATATGAATCCTTTGGAGAACAAAGGAAAAAAGACTTCGCATATAAATACAACTTATCTAAGATGTATGTTCCGGGTTCTGCTTTTACTTGGCGACAGTTTATCGAAAAAATTAACGCTAAAATTTCGGAAAAGAATAAAGGATATTCAATTCAATCAGAAGACAAAGAGGTCGGCGTTTATTTCGTATCTCAAGAATATCTTTCTCAATCCAAGAACGATATCGATTCTTTCAAAATTCAAAAATTCGGTGAAAAAGTACTTATGTATCTTTGGAATGATGTCGTTAAGACAAATCCTGAAAAGCTATTCAAGGCTAAAGCCATTGATGGTTCTCCGATAAATTCCTTGGACAATCTCTTGGATGAATTCGAAAGAATTCCAAATGGTGATACGTTGAATGTATTTGCCGATGATATTTTTAATACAAAACAAGATGGCCAAAGCTTAATCGAAGAAGCAAGAGTCGGAGATCCAATTAATGGCTAATAATTTGAATCTTTATTCAAAGTGTTCCATTGCCAAATACGTTAATGAAAACGGCGAAGAAACTAGCGAAGATAAAGCATTCGTTGGCATAGAATATACGCAAGACGATGTCAAAGTCTATTTTCCGTTAGGCTATGAAATTCCAAAAGACGACGATGAGTGCAGAAAAAGCATTATCACTCTTTTAAGAACAATTTCATTGTCCAAGAACATCATCAATCAAGAGGTGAAGCTAAACGATCAGTTACAAGAAGACTATGCATTTCCTATGTCTGCTTATTTGTGGTTGATCAGAGATTATTTCACCAATGGCATTTATCAATCCAAAGAAAAGATAATCAAGCGCAATAGCAGTGGAAAGATGAATTGGAAGAGAATGATGAGGGAAACCCCTCTTTTATCAAACGGAAACTTCATTTATCTAGAACAATATAGCGAGCACAACATTGCCGTTGATAACATAATCACTGAGATACATATTCTCTGCCTGAATGAGGCGTTAAAAAGAATCGGATTCCTTTTTGGCAATTTTGAACTAAAGGATTCTTTGATGACCTTCGACAATAAAGATTTTCTTTTGAATGTTCTCAATAATGCCTTGAGCAAGACTTTTGAGGATCATAAGCAGCAATTGCTGATCAATTTAAGAAACGTATTGTTGGGATTGGACATCAACAATTCAGACCAAAGCATAAATAACTATGGCTTAAATGGGTTTCATGAAGTGTGGGAGACTGTCATTCGATTTCTTTTCGGCAATCAAGAAATTTCTGGTTATACACCTGTTGCAACGTATGAAGGAGCAGGAATCAGGGGCAATAAGAAAAAACACCCACTTAGGCTTGATGCCTTGCTATTAAAGGATGGGGTCTATTACATCTTGGATGCCAAATACTATCACTTCGGATTGGATATGATGTGAAACTCTGCGCCAGACACGACTGATGTTGAGAAACAGGTTGTATATGGTGAATACGTGGATTTGAAAACCGGACATAAGAATGATGTCTTCAACTCTTTTATTATTCCATATAACAAGTACAACAAATCCGAATATCGAAAAATTCAATAAGAACATAGAATACGTTGGATATGCGACGGTCTCTTGGAAAAGAAACCATGAAAAAGCAAAACCATATTATTATGTCGTCGTCATTTTGGTTGACTGCAAGTTCGCAATTGATAATTGGACTTACAATAATGTCGATTCAATTCTTGATGAAATAGTTAAAAAAACCTTGGTTTGCACAGGTGACCTGATGAATGGCATCTTGTGATATAAT